>MAAC01018367.1_pt1 | contig 29329 bp, 26 predicted proteins | sample 1115981 | NCBI WGS metagenome assembly MAAC01 (sample SAMN04961126, study PRJNA320927) | seawater metagenome | isolation source: sample BD02T64 sea water enriched with oil for 64 days | place: USA:Gulf of Mexico | collected 2013-07-27
ATATCGCCGTTTCGAATTTTTTTACGCTTTTGAACTACAACTTCATTATTTACTAAAACATTACCTTCACTGATCATGGTTTTAGCTTCGCCGCCACCGCCAACCATATTGGCTATTTTCAGTAATTTACAAAGTTCTATAGGTTCAACACAAATGTCGATAATTGAGTGTTCAGACATGAAATACACCGAATGATTTTAAATAATAATATTGCTAAATTCTAACATATATAAGGATACTTTATAATACTGAGCTTGCAGGAGACGTATCAATTCTGATTGTTCCTCAACTTGACTGGCTTCTGCGCCACCAAAGCGGTCATAGAGGCTTTAATCAAAGCGACAGATCTTCCGACATTAGCAATGGCCATTTTTTAGTACCAATAAGAGACTCACAAGTTATTCAACTTGAATTCAGCCACTTTGGTCTCGTTTGTACTACGACTATGTTGACCTTAATCATGTGGACGTAATATTAATAGGTGTTATTAGAGCGCAGAAGTTAAGCATTCTGCTAAATATAAAATAAAGGTAAATTATGAAGGATATTTCTATTCCAATTATTCTGCTGTTTTCTCTTCTAGCTTTCAGTAGCAAAAGTTATAGCCAAGATGGCATTCCCATCCCAGATGGTCCCTATCTCGGTCAAACGCCACCCGGCACAACACCTGAGGTTTTTGCGCCCGGTATTGTTAATACGGAGGAGTTTATTGAAGTTGAGGGCATGTTCGGGGCGGATATGAAGACCTTTTATTTCATCAGGGGTGATATAGAAAAAGATATTTCCTTGAATGTCATTGAATATAAAGATAATCAATGGCAGGAGTCTGTTGTCAAACAGGGAGTGAGCGAGCCATCCATCTCTCCCGATGGCAAGACCATCTATTTGAAAAATAAATTTATAGAACGCACCAGCGACGGTTGGTCGGAGCTAACAAACCACGGTGCACCTTTCGAAGATATCGCCATCATGAGGCTTTCGGCGTCTTCCAACGGCACTTATTATTTTGATACCTATACCCCAAAATTGGATACCCCTATTCGCTATTCACGTTTGATAAACGGCAAATATGAACAACCGAAGTCACTGGGCCCGCAGTTTGGCATCGGCAGATATAATGCCCACCCCTTCATTGCACCTGATGAAAGCTATATTATCTTTGATAGCGTAAGAGAAGGTGGATATGGCTCATCTGACCTTTACATTAGCTTTCGAGCGGAGGACGGCGCATGGGGCTCTGCCATCAACATGGGCGACGAGATAAATACCGCCTTCTCAGAGAAATATCCGGATGTGTCGCCTGACGGAAAATTTCTCTTCTTTGATCGACGGACAAAACGCGGAAACGAAGAGGTAAATATCTACTGGGTGGATGCTCAGATTATTGAAACGCTCCGGCCCAAATAGCAAACCATATAACAAGCTACTCCAGCGGAGCAAGACTCGCTACGCTCCCATTGCCCGCTGAGTAGGACGTTATCGATACAAAATCTAATCCGAAACGTCATTTCGACATCAACTCCTAATGTCCGCAATGTTAAGGGTTGTTAGATACCAGCCAACAACCCTTAACATTACAGACATTATATAAAGTTTTTTGATAGGTTGATTAGTCGCTTACAATACTACCTAGATCAAGAAGAGATTATTATTGACGGAGTATTAGGGCACGATTTTTTACATCACTTTAGTTGGACGTTTGATAAACAACAAAATCAAATTAGTATCAGTACCGCACCTTATGAAGAAACGGGCTGAAGAAACAACCCTCCCTTTTAATACTTTCTTAAGTAAACTTAAAGTTGAAAGTGAAACAGATTTTGGTCAAGGTCAAATCACTAAACAAGAATTAATAATAGACACGGGTAGTCGATATTACCTAAAAGTAGATGCGGCTTATATTTACAATGAAAATATAGAGCTACCATCGCCACAGATCACCGCAGCCGATTTTGGCTTAAGCGGGAGACAATTCGTCCACGAGTGACAGTTCCTATAATTCGCCTGGGTGACTTAGCGTTGACCAATGTGAAAACTAATGTGATTGGTAATATCGATGGTGACGGAGATGATTGGTGGATTGTTGGTAGTGCTCTGTTAAATCAATTCAAAACCGTGATTGATTATTACTCATCGAAAATTCATCTTATTCCTTATGAAGATTCAGCTTATAAAAGTTCATATAACCTGCTCGGCCTTGAGCTGAGACCATTACAAAATGGTCAATTTATTGTTAGGTATGTTTTTCCTCAGATGGCAAGTCAGGCATTCGATATAAAAAATGGTGACTTTATCAGCAAAATTGATGGTCAACCCACTAAACAAATTAGTCTTGAAAACTGGCTATCCATTAGTGAACAGGCTGGAAGCTATTTGATTTGCCGAGTCAGGCAGCAAGAGAAATGTTTTACGATTGTATCGAAAGAAATAGCAGGTTACTCGGATAATTAATATTTTTTAGCCACGTAATACTCTATTTTATATATCTCTATAGATTCTAATGTCAGCTATCCTTGAAGAAAGTGAACATGAATGTTAGAGGCGGGGAGAAATCGAGAGATGAAAAGTATTTTATTGGCCGCACTTCTTGTCTATGTTATTAGTTGTATTTTGCTCTATTTCGGTCAAAGAACCTTATTATACTTCCCACAACCAAGCGACAAGTTCGTTGACGCAACTAAAGTGAGCTTTACCAATAATGGTATTGAACTAAGAGGCTGGATAGTTAACCCAAAACAAGATGAGGCGCTTCTTTACTACGGTGGTAATGCCGAAGCCATCGAGCAAAACATCTCGTTTTTCCAAAATATACTACCTAATTATAGCGTTTACCTGATCCCATACCGGGGTTATGGTGAAAGTATGGGAAAACCAACGGAGAACGGTTTGTATAGCGATGCTTTACATATATATGATCAACTCGTTACGCAGCATACAAAAATTTCTCTTTTGGGGCGCAGTCTCGGCTCAGGCATCGCAACTTATGTTGCGGCAAGACGCAACATTGAAAACCTTATCCTGGTTACTCCCTATGACAGCATTGAAAACGTCGCTAAAGGAGTCTACTGGATGTTCCCGCTCCCTTTGTTATTAAAAGATAAATACAATTCGCTCGGCCAGGTAGCACAAATTAAAACATTGCCACTCATTTTAATGGCCGAATATGATCAGGTGATCCCCAGAAAACATAGTGAGAATTTAATATCCGCTTTTGGAAAACAACAACAATCGGTGATCATAAAAAGGGCTGGACACAACGATATTTCCGATCACCCCGAATATGCAAACGCGATTCATCAATACTTGCAATCCAAATAACCCTAATTACTGCTTTTATCGTTATCTGGCGCTGTTTTTAAACGAATTAATTGTTATATCTTACTCGATATATCACATTGGCGTAATCATCAGAAATTAACAGGCTGCCATCGGGCATCTCTAAAATGGCTGCTGGTCGTCCAAAAATTTCCTCATCTTTCATAAAACCAGTAATAAACGGGGTATATTTAACAATTTTATTATTTTCAATTGTTGCTACGGCGACTTTGTAACCCGATTTTTTACTGCGATTCCATGAGCCATGTTCGGTAACAAACAATTGATGTTTATATTGTTTTGGGAACTGCTTTCCTTTATAAAAGTGAATTCCTAGTGGCGCAACATGGGCGCCAAGTAGCAGTTCAGGAAAGGTGTATTCCTTAGGATCCTTTCCTTTAGAATACTCAGGGTCGGCAATATTGCCAGCATGAAAAAAAGGGTAACCAAAATGCTGACCTAATTTACTGACTTTGTTGATTTCATCTGGTGGAATGTCATCCCCCATCAAATCTCGACCATTTTCACTAAACCAAAGCTCACCCGTGACTGGATGAAAGTCAAATCCTAGTGAATTTCGTACCCCTTGAGCAAGTTCAGTTAACTCTTTGGTTTTAAGATTTAACGATAAAATTCGACTATGTTTTGCTGTTGGCGCAGTACAAATATTACAAGGTGCACCAACGGGAATAACCAAATCGCCATTTGCTGCAAAACGAATGAATTTCCAGCCATGATGAACATCATCAGGCAAATCAGAAAATACGATGGTTGACTTAGGATCACTTAAAGTATTATCAATATTGTCGAATTTATAAATATTGCCGATATCAGCCACATATAATGCGCCATCTTTAAAAGCTAATCCCGATGGTTGGGTAAGGTTGTTGGCAATTAGCCACCTTTTGTCTGAAATTCCATCGTTATCGCTATCTTGCAGTGCGTATACATTACCTGCACGACGAGAGCCAACATATACAATCCCATTAGGAGATAACGCCATTTGCCGGGCATTTTTCACACCTTTTGCAAAAAACTCAATGGTGAATCCTGCTGAAGTGGCAAGTGAATCCAGATCGATAGCGGCGACATGAAGCGATAAAAAAGCCATTGTCAGGATAAGTTTTTTCATTTTTGTCTACCTTTTTATATAGATATCTTTAAAAAATTATTATTCGTACTCTAACGGGTCTACCAGATCGTTTTCACGAAACGCTTCTAATCTCTCCTGGCAGGCACCACATTTTCCGCAGGCTTTTTCTCTGCCGTTATAGCAGGTCCATGATTTCGAATAATCTAGATCCATAGAGATGCCATCGGTTAAAATATCTATTTTAGTGTCGGTTAAATACGGGCTATAAATTTCCACTGGTTGATAGTTTGCTATTTGACAAACATCGTTCATTTTCATCACAAATTCTGGACGACAATCCGGGTAAATGGCGTGATCGCCAGAATGTGCGCCATAATACACCTGGCTGGCTTCCCTTGATACCGCATAACCCACTGCCAGAGAAAGTAAGATCATGTTGCGGTTTGGTACCACAGTTGATTTCATGCTTTCTTCTTCGTAGTGTCCCTCTGGGATGTCAATATCATCGGTTAATGACGAGCCACCAAGCAATTGATTAATCGCACTAATGTCGATAACTTTGTGAGGAATATTTAACTCTTTACAAACATTGGCGGCATAGTCAATTTCTTTTACGTGCTTTTGTCCGTAATCGAACGTTAGCGCGTACACTTGTTTGCCATCTTTTATTGCGCGGTTCAGCACCGTAAACGAATCCATACCGCCGGAATAAATAACAACAACGGTGTTATTGTCGGTGTTTGTCGCGCTTTCAGCCATATTTTCAGCCATCAACTAGCTCTCTTAAGGTATACTTATCATTAATAACAATTTTACTCGAAGTTGAGTCAATCCCAAAGAATATTTATGATGAGTCACTATAAAATTAATGAATTATTTGAAACCATCCAGGGTGAAGGTTCATTTACTGGTCAACCTTCAATATTTTTACGCTTGCAGGGTTGCCCGGTAGGGTGCAGTTGGTGTGATACCAAACACACTTGGGAAATTAACTTAGACAGTGAAGTAAGCAGTGAAGTGGTGTTGCACAAAACTGCAGAAACCGATGAATGGGTCGACCTAGATCCGCAAGCAATGTTGCGCATTTTTCAAAGCAAAGGCTTCAAAGCTAAGCATGTAGTCATTACCGGTGGTGAGCCTTGCATGGTTGATTTAACGCCCATTTGTGAACTGTTTGAACAGCATGGTTATTCATGCCAGGTTGAAACCTCAGGAACGTTTGAAATATTGGTTTCGGACAACTGTTGGGTAACGGTTTCACCAAAAGTGAATATGCGCGGCGGTTACGACATTTTATCTTCGGCAATGCAGCGGGCGAATGAAATTAAACATCCGGTCGCCACTGAACAGCATGTTGATGATTTAAAATTACTTTTAGCCAAACATGAGATCAGTGAAACACCTGTGTATTTACAACCAATAAGCCAAAAAGAAAGGGCGACCAAGCTAGCCATCGATACTTGTATTGCGAATAATTGGCGTTTATCTATACAAGTGCATAAATACATTGGTATTGAATAAGCTGAAAAGGTACTATAAGGGTCTGTTTGAACAAAATTTGTACCGCAAAGTTCAACAGACCCTAGCGTAACTTCTTACTTTCATCATATAACCAGTATTTACTATTCATGTTTTATAAAGTACATTCAGATAATTAAAACTGATCAGGTGAACTACCCAGCGACTAAAGATCACCGGGCTTCAAAAGCAACATAAGTTGCTTAATGTTTTTTCGCAGATCCCGACCTAAACTGAACTTGGTTATCATCCAGACTTCCGTTTTAGTGAGGAATTTCTGCTGCGCTTTGGGCTTAACCCGCACGACTATCCCAGCCGCACAACTAGACTACTAAGTATTTATACAGTAGTCAAGCAATTCATCCCCGCGACTTCGCTTCGCTCTGATCACGGGGTTTTCTTCCAATTATTCGATAAATCTATATGCAAGATAAAGATAGAGACAATAGTCCCCAGGTTTTGACTCGCCTCTCAGGCCATGTTCTATGGTTGACCCTAAATAGGGCGGAGCAAAGAAATCCGTTATCCAGTTTAATGCTACAAGCATTATATGATGCGATAAAACAAGCAAATGGTAATGATAATGTTAGAGTTATCGTTATTACCGGTTCAGGTAAAGTGTTTTCTGCTGGCCATGATCTAAAAGAAATGTCTGGAAAAACACCTGGTTGCGAGCAAGATAATGAAAAGCGGGTAAGCCGTATTCTCGATGATTGTGCCCGAACCATGATGGCCTTGATTCAATCTCCAAAACCTGTCATTGCTTGCGTACAAGGTACGGCATGTGCAGCAGGTTGTCAGTTGGTATCTATGTGCGATTTGGCGATAGCAACGGAACAGGCTAAATTTTCAGCCCCAGGGGTAAATATAGGCACCTTTTGTACGACACCATTAGTGGGCATCGGCAGAAATATGCATCGTAAACATGCTATGGAATTGGCGTTAACCGGCGACTTATTTACGGCCGATGATGCCATGCGGTTCGGTTTAATCAATAAATCGGTAAAGTCAGAACTACTTATTGAAGAAACGGAAATTCTGGCTCAAAAAATTGCCAGTAAATCGGCGGTTGGTATCAGCTCAGGTAAACAAGTGTATTATCAACAGATTGAACAATCCATTGAACAGGCTTTTATTAACGCTAATCAAGCTATGCTAAAAGCGATGATTTCAGCAGAATGTGACGAGGGGATCTCTGCATTTTTTGAAAAACGTGACCCTAGGTGGCAAGGATTGTAATGTTCGAAAGTGATTTCAATTTGGTGGATATTTTTAAACAAACTAAACACATAGCCTTAATTGGTGCGAGTAATAAAGAAGACAGAGCCAGTTATCGGGTGATGCGCTTTTTATTAAACAGTGGTTATCAAGTATATCCGGTAAACCCAGTGTTAGTAGATGAAAAAATACTCGGGCAACCGGTTTATGCCGATATTAAAAGTATTCCTGTGCAAGTTGATATGGTGGATGTTTTTCGTCAGTCAATTTACTTATATGACATTATTGAACAGGCTGTCTCTAGCCGAGTAAAAATAGTTTGGACGCAATTAGGCGTAACAGATGAAAAAGCTGAAATGTTGGCTAAGCATAACCAAATACAAATGGTTGTCGATAAATGCCCTGCAATAGAGCTCCCTCGATTAAAAGCGCTTGGCTTTATTCCTTAATACTCAATATTGCGTTTAAACGGTGGTAAAGCGTCTAATAATTCTTTGCCATAACGTTTTGACACTAAGCGTCGGTCCAAAATACTGATCATCCCGGTATCTTTTTCGTTTCTTAATAACCGACCACAAGACTGGATCAGCTTTTTCGAGGCATCAGGAACGCTTAGCGACATAAACGGATTTCCACCTTTAAGTTTGATGTATTCGGCTTGTGCTTGATCAACTGGTGATGTAGGTACTGAAAACGGTAGTTTGGTGATGATCAGATTGGTTAAGTATTTTCCAGGCAAATCTAATCCTTCAGAAAAACTCTGACTGCCAAAGACAATGCTGGTTTTGCCCTCATCACATAAGGCTTTATGGCTTTCAATGATTTGCTGGCGCGAGGTTTCGCCTTGCACCTGAATTTTCAGTTTTTTCTTGTCGCGTAACGCCTCTGCCACTTTTTCCATTTGCCAATAGGATGAGAACAACACCAGGTTTGCTTGTTTATCTTTGAGCATGCCAGGCATTTTTTCAATTAACTCATCGGTAAACTTATCGCTGACATTCGGTTCAAATTTCATCTTCGGTATGGTTAATACCGCATTCTCCTGGTAATTAAACGGTGAATCCAATTTTTTGTATTGAGTGCCATCATTTTTGCCTAAACCGGCTTGTCTTCGAAAATGATCAAAGGAGTTTAACGCACATACCGTGGCTGAACATAACACTGCAGCTTCGCATTTGCTCCATAAGTTATCTTCTAACATGAAGCCAACTTCAATCGGCGAAGCACTGATTAAATAGTCATCGCGCTTACCGGAGGTTTTTTCTATCCAGCGGGCAAGTGGCGCACCTTTTTCAGAGTCGGTTTTGGCATACATAGACCAAATTTTTTCCAGGTTTTCCAAGCGTTGAATTTCAAAACCGGATTCCGCTAACAGCGGCTCTGCTAAATACATTTGCACCGAACCGTCTTTCACTTCTTCCATCAATAAGTTATACAGTTTGGTTATCTCCGAAAGTGCTTTTTTACTGGCTCCGGCGATATCATCGGCCAGGTTTTTCAAATTTTTCGGGATAATGCCGTTTTCAAAGCGATACTGCTTCTCCTGGCTAAAATAGACTTGCTGATTTGCATCCAAAAACGAATTCACTTTTTGTAAATCAGCGATGATTTCCTGAGTTAAATCCGCAAGTTTCAGCGATGGAGAAATCGCCCGTTGGCTTTTACTCAGGTTGCTAATTTTATCGCTGGTAACGGCTATTTTTCCGAGCCAGTCTATGGCACCTTTAACCGTTGCCATGGCCGATGAATGATCACGAGTGATGTCGGGTAAATGATGTACTTCATCGATGATGTAAATGCTGTCTTCTGGTTCAGACAGGATGATACCGCCACCCAATTCTAAATCCGCCAACAGCAAACTATGGTTCACTACCAATACATCGGCTGCATCCATTTGTTCTCTGGCTTGATGAAATGGACAATGGGTGTGCTCAGACAAATGTTTTAAACAACTGTGCTTGTCACTTTGAATGTGTTGCCAGATATGATTAGGGATAGGGGTAGACCAGGAGTCTCTATCGCCTTGCCATTTACCCGATGCCAGCTTGTCGTTCAGGGTTTTTAACAGCTTAATATCACCAGCTTTTGGTTTTTCCTGAAATAACGCCACTTGTCCGGCATCACTGTCGATATGACAAGCCAATGCCAGGCGCTGTTTACAGACATAGCGCTGTCGGCCTTTTGCCAGGCAATAGGTAAAAACCAGACCAGAATGTTCCAGTAAAAAGGGTAAATCTTTTATCACCAACTGCTCTTGTAAGGCAACCGTGGCGGTTGAGATCACCACTTTTTTTTGTTTGGCCATGGCTAAGGGAATCGCGCCTAAACAATAGGCCAAAGACTTACCTGTACCTGTACCGGCTTCAATAACAATGTGCTTTCTGTCTTTCGAATACTCGCCGGCAATGGTTTTGGCAATTTCGGCAATTAAATACGCTTGCTGTTTACGCGGGGTAAAATTTTCAAGACTGTCGCCTATTTTTTTATAAGCGTTGCGGATAATTTCCTTGGTTTTTTCACCTAACATGATTTTTATGTTTCCATTAGCGTACAGCTGATTTACTATGCTGTATATATTAACAGGTTTTTTGGTTATTGCAGTATTAAATGATGTCTAATTTGCAAAAGGGATACGTGCTTACCCGCCAGGTAAAAGATATGCGCAATGGCATGCAGTTAACGTATTGGTTAAAGGGCGATAGTGGACCAATAAAGCTTACGGTTAATAATGAGTTGGCGGTATTTTTTGTGCCATCAGAGCAAGCTGAAAATGCCGTAGCGCTGTTAATAAACGCCAATATATTACATCAAAGTAAGCCGTTAACATTGCAAACCTTTACTCAACTCAGCGTACACGGTTTTTACTTCAGAACCCTAAGCAACTTTTATAAAGCTCGTGACCTGTTAAAATCCAATTTAATCAAATGCTATGAAGACGATGTTCGGCCCGAAGACCGATTTTTAATGGAAAGGTTCGTCACCAGCTCATTGGAGTTTGTCGGTAATGAACAACAAGCGGTGGGCTTTAGCCAATTCAATCAAGCGAAGGCGAGAACAACCGACTATAGTCCACAATTATCAATGCTATCGGTAGATATAGAATGTTCAATGGCTGGCGATTTGTATTCGATTGGCTGTTTTGGTCAAGATAGCAATTTTCAGAACATTGAAAAGGTATTTATCATTGGTGAAACCGAACCCAGCTGTGGAGATAATATTGACTGGGTAGCCGATGAATATGAGTTATTGATTAAATTTATCACTTGGTTAAATAAGGTCGACCCCGATATTTTAATCGGCTGGAACGTGATAAATTTTGATTTTAAACTGCTGCAAAAGCGCTGTGATTTAAACAATATCAAGTTTTCGATTGGCCGCGATGGCAGCGCCCCCTACTGGCGGCAAAATCGCATGTCGCCAGAGCAAAATTTCATTTTAATTGCCGGTCGGGTGGTGCTTGATGGCATTGATTTATTAAAAAGCGCGACCTATAGTTTTCCCAGCTTTTCATTGGAATATGTCGCACAGGAGTTATTAGGCATAGGGAAAGATATTGAAGATGTCGATAACCGGTTAGCTGAAATCACCCGCAAGTTTTTATATGACAAACAATCTCTGGCTCGTTATAACCTTGAAGATTGCCGTTTGGTGTGGCTGATTTTTGAAAAAACGCAGCTATTGGACTTCGCCATATTGCGCTCATCTTTAACCGGCTTAGAGCTGGACCGGGTAGGGGGCAGTGTTGCCGCCTTTACCAATTTGTATCTGCCGAAACTGCATCGCAGTGGTTATGTGGCTCCGAATATGGGCGATGGCGAAAGTGATTTAGTGGCCCCCGGGGGCTATGTGATGGACTCCATTCCCGGGCTTTATAAAAACGTATTGGTATTAGATTTTAAAAGCCTGTATCCAAGCATTATTCGCACCTTTAAAATTGACCCCATGGGGTTAATCGAAGGCCTGTTAGAGCATCAAAATGAAGACTCAAATAAGCCCTCTAAAGCCATTCCTGGCTTTGATGGCGCTTATTTTTCCAGAGAAAAACATTTTCTTCCCACTATCATCGAAGAGTTATGGGCGGAGCGTGATAAAGCGAAACAACAACAAAATGCGCCATTATCGCAAGCGATAAAAATTATCATGAATTCATTTTATGGCATTCTAGGCTCTACCGGTTGCCGTTTTTATGATCCGCGGCTCTCTGGTTCAATCACCAAACGCTCACACCAATTACTCAATCAAAGCAAAGATTGGATTGAGGCCAAAGGTTATACGGTAATATACGGTGATACCGATTCAATTTTTGTCAGTGTTGGTGAAGACAAAACCGACAAACAAAGTCAGGATATTGGCAAAGAGATGATGAATTATATCAATGCCAAAATGACCAAAGAGCTAACACAAAAATATCAAATTGAATCGTCACTGGAAATTGAATTTGAAACGCATTTTCACCAGTTTCTGATGCCTACGGTACGTGGCCAGGACATAGGTACGAAAAAACGTTATGCCGGCTTAGTGGGGCGAGGCGATAAAGAAAAGCTTATTTTTAAAGGGCTGGAAAGCGTTAGAACGGACTGGACCGAACTTGCTAAAGAGTTTCAACAGCAGCTCTATTTGAAAGTATTTAAAGGAGAGCCGGTAGATGACTTTATCAAAACCATGGTTAGTGAAACGCTAAATGGAAAATTAGATCACAAATTAATTTACCGCAAACGATTACGACGCAAGCTTGCCGATTATGAAAAAAACATTCCACCCCATGTGAAAGCTGGCCGACATGCTGATCAGTTGAACGAAAAGCTAGGGAAACCGTTACGTTACCAAAATAAAGGCTGGATCGAATATGTAATGACAGTAAATGGTCCACAGGTAAAAGAGCATTTAAGCGCGAAGATTGATTACCCGCTTTATATTGAACGGCAATTAGGTGCAGTCGCCGATGGTATTCTGCCATTTATTGGCAAAAGCTTTGCCAAAATTATCGATGACCAACTGCAACTGTTTTAAATTTATTATCGCCAGAAATCTTAGTGTCGAAAATCTCAACCTATAATGACGGGTAAATAAAAATTATTATATGCTAAAACCACAAAACGCTTTATCTTGGATTAAAAATCTGTTTAGATGGCTAGATAGCTATTTGAACCAAGAACTAGATTAGAGTCGATAATGAAAAGAGATACAAAACTGGTAACCGCTGGACGACAAGCAAAGTGGACCAAAGGCGTGGTCAACCCTCCGGTATTTAGGGCATCGACTGTAGTCTTTGACTCAGTCGCACAGATGAAAGAAGCGACTGCCAAAAGACAACAACAGGAGTTGTTTTACGGTCGTCGTGGTACACCAACTACGTTTGCCTTTGCCGATGCGATGAACGATATTGAAGGTGGTGTAGGGTGTTATGTGTATCCATGCGGTACTGCCGCGATAACCAGTGCGATTTTAGCATTTGTTAAAGCCGGTGATCATTTGCTAATGGTGGATTCCGCCTACGAGCCAACCAGAGATTTTTGTACGCAAACCCTGTCGCAATTTGGTGTTGAAGTCACGTTTTATGATCCTATGATCGGCCGTGATATTAAAAACCTGATCAAGGAAAATACCAAAGTAGTTTTTGTTGAATCCCCTGGTTCTATCACCATGGAAGTTCAAGATGTACCGGGAATTTGTGAAGTGGCACACGCACAAAACCCAGATATTACGGTGATATTGGATAATACCTGGGCGTCACCATTACATTTTCAACCTTTTGAATATGGCGTAGACGTTTCGGTACAAGCTGCTACCAAATACGTCAGCGGTCATTCCGATATTATGTTGGGTACGGCAACGGCAAACGAGAAGAGCTGGCCGGTTTTACGAGAAAAATCTTACCTTTTAGGGCAATGTGCCTCACCGGATGATATTACTCTGGCGATGCGTGGCATTCGAACGCTAGGGGTACGATTAAAACAACACGAAAAGAATTCGTTAAAAATTGCCAAATGGTTAGCCACCCGAGAAGAAGTTGAAACCGTACTGCACCCAGCATTGGAGTCGTGTCCGGGTCATGAATATTTTAAGCGTGATTTTGTCGGTGGCAATGGCTTATTCTCTTTTGTGTTAAAACAGAGCAATGATAAGGCATTAACCGCATTTTTAGATGGCATGAGCCACTTTAAAATGGGGTTTTCATGGGGCGGATTTGAAAGCTTGGTATTGGCGTATTCAGGGCTAAATAAAGCCAGAGCTGAATCGGCATTCGGCTATACTACGCCAGTGATACGATTACATATCGGTTTGGAAGATATTGACGATTTAATTGAAGACCTTGAACGAGGTTTTGCAAGATTAAACAGTAACTTGTAATATTTTCAAAAACCGTAATAAAACCGCTAAACAATATTCGTTGTTAGCGGTTTTTTTGTACAGGGACGTACTTATACCCGGCAGGCAGGAAGCCTTTAGAGGGTTTTTGTACAGGGACGAATTAATTTAGAATTGCCATGGACGGTTTAAATTCTGTTGTACATATAAGTACTTATACTCGGCAGGCAGGACGCCTTTTTGAGGTGTTATTTTGTACAGGGACGCCATTTATCTGACTTTTCTGTCAATTGAGCTAGGATAAGTTAATTAATAGCCGATAATTTGCTATAACATCTCGCTGTTTAGCTAAAATAATCGATTATTTTTTATATTTCTAATTATTCATCAGTTTGGAGACCTATGATCAACCAGCAAGACATCAACCAGCAAGACAATTTCATTACCAGCTTTTTTAAACTCGAATCGGCAGGCGGCATCATCTTAATGATGGCGGCAGTGCTTGCCATGATTTTTGCCAATTCCTCTTGGGATCATTACTACGCATTGTTTTTAGATATCCCTGTCGCGGTAAAAATAGGGCCGTTAGAAGTGGCGAAACCGTTATTATTGTGGATTAACGATGGTTTAATGGCAGTGTTCTTTTTCCTGGTGGGACTTGAATTAAAGCGGGAATTAATTGAGGGCGAATTAGCGGATAAACGCAATATCATTTTACCAGGTGTTGGTGCTATTGGTGGTATGTTGGTGCCGGCATTGGTTTATGTGTATTTTAATTATGATGATCCGCAAGCGATAAATGGCTGGGCCATTCCTGCGGCGACAGATATTGCCTTTGCATTGGGCGTGCTAGCCTTGCTTGGCTCACGTGTACCAACCTCGGTAAAAATATTTCTAACTTCTCTCGCCATTTTTGATGACATTGGTGCCATCATCATTATCGCGTGTTTTTATACAGCAGATATTTCAATAACCGGGCTAATTGTCTCAGCTTGTTGTTTACCAATTTTGTTTTTATTAAATCGATACAAAATAGAAGCCAGAAGTTTGTATATGTTAATAGGCCTGATCATGTGGACGGCAATGCTGAAATCTGGTGTACATGCCACGTTATCCGGGGTGCTGGTCGCACTGTTTATACCAATGAAATCTGAAACGAACCCTGAACACTCGCCTTTGAAGAGTTTAGAGCATGACTTGCACGCCGTTGTCGCCTTTTTCGTGCTGCCAGTATTTGCTTTTGCCAATGCCGGTATCAGTTTAAGAGACGTGGGCATGGAAGATGTGTTGCATAATGTACCAATGGGCATTGCTCTAGGCTTACTGATTGGTAAACAAGTAGGGGTTTTTGGTTTTTGTTGGTTAGCGATTAAGTTTAACCTTACCAAACTGCCGACAGGTATGAACTGGAAGACGCTTTATGGCACCGCCGCCTTATGTGGTATCGGTTTTACCATGAGCCTATTTATTGGTTCGTTAACGTTTGAATCCACTGGCTTTGATAAACTGTTCGATGAGCGTTTAGGGATCATAATCGGCTCATTGATATCAGGGGTGATCGGTTATTTGATCTTGAAATATTCCTTAAAAAATAAACCTGCTCAGTGATATGATTAAACAGTAATCGAAGAATAGAATACAAGGCCTGCATTTTCCGCAGGCCTTTTTTGCACAAGGATGTGCTTATCCTCTCTGGCTAGGGATGGTGGATAGAGAGGGCTTTATTTTTTGCCCATTAAGGTAAATAATTTATTGGCAATTTCGATGTTATCCTGAAAGCCAGCAAACATTTCTTTGCCTTTACCAAAGGCGTACACCGGTACATCAATACCGGTATGACCTGTTGTTGTCCAACCACTGTTTGTTCTTAAGTTAATGATTTCTTTAATATAACCATAGTAACGAGTAACTAATTTGTTTTTTATTTTGCCTTTACTTAGATCACCTGTATGGTTATCTAAGGTATGTTCAAGCAAAATCATTTCTATTTTCTTTAATTCTTCGCTCTTAAGGGCAAAGCCAAGTTCATTACTTAAATTGTCGACTGACAGTCTCTTATCTGCCAAGCGTTTTGCCATAGCCTTAGGCGATGATTTAAGGTTTTTTAAGTATTCTGGTTGCCATTTGTATTCACCGCGAGCACCTATGGTAAAACCGCCGGTATTATGATCCGCGGTAAGCACCACCAGAGTGTCGGGATTATTGCTAACATAAGATTTTAAATACGTTACCGTTGCCGCCAGGTCTTTCATTTCACCCATTGAATAGGCAATGTCATTACTGTGTGCACCCCAGTCAATTTGGCTAGCTTCTAGTAATAGGAAATAGCCGTTTTCGTTTTCCAATTGCTTTATGGCGGTTTTGGTCAGAGTAGTAAGACGATTCTTTTGTTTAGAGTCTAACTCTGCCGGCAGTGCATCTTTGGCAAACAAACCCAAAACCGGTTGTGTTGGGCTTAAGGTGTTTAATTGTTCATAGCTATCGATATATTGATAACCAGCAGTGACAAATTCATTTTTTAAGTTTCGGTCTTCACGGATAAAGTATTTGGTACCGCCACCTAGCATTACATCGACTTTTAATTTACCATTCACCCTTAAATCAAAGTAATCATCGGCAATGGGGTTGTAGTTTTTTCGACTGACATTTTTGGCGATATAAGAGGCCGGGGTAGCGTGAACAATTTGTGATGTTACCGCGATACCGGTTTTTTTACCGATACTCTTTGCCCATTCTAATACGGTTAATTGCGGATTCTTATCTTGATCAACCCCTATAGCACCATTATAGGTTTTTACCCCAGCGGCTAACGCTGTCGCGCTTGCCGCAGAATCGGTAACAAACATATTCGGTTTCTTTTTACCGGTAGCCAGGGCGGCGCCACTTGCAATAGACGTGGAGATGTAACCAGACTCGGTAGCTGGATAGGTGCTGGCACTGCCGACATAAAATTGATCAAAAATGGTTCTTTCCACTAATGGCGTATTTGCATCATCGTGATAATAGCGGTAGGCGGTTGGGAATACCGGGCCCATACCATCGGCAACTACCATAATGATGTTTTTAGGCTGTTCTAGTGGTGTCTCATTGTCGTTTATTTGTGCACAGGCGCTTAAGCCGAATAACGATGTGGTCAAAAGTAATATATTAGGTTTATTTAACGGGGATAAAAAAGATTTAATCACTACAACTTCCTGAAATGGCGAGTATCAACGTATTGTTCTTCGTCGATTATTATTTCTCTAGCTGGGAGATACTAGCAGAAAAAATTTTTAAGATTAAGAGTGACGCTGTGATCTTTACTTATCATTACAATAGGTATTGTTCTCTATGTGTGTTAGACGGACAGTTCAAGCGCATTACTGGGTTAAAAGAGTAGTCAGTCAGTGAAGCGCTTATTTGTTGGCGAAGAAATATGCTAATAACCCGATGTCTGTTTTTCATCAGCCAAGCCCAAGGTTGCGAGCAAATTGGTTAGCAAGCCGCTGGCACCAAAGCGAAATGTTGCTGCACTAAGCCAGTCATCGCCTAAAATATCTGTCGCTAAATCGATGTAAACTTTTGCATTTTCGACCGTTCGTACCCCTCCTGCAGCCTTAAAACCGACTTTTGGATTATTATCTTTAATTGCCTGAAGCATGATTCTTGCAGCTTTCGGAGTCGCATTCACACTCACTTTGCCGGTAGAGGTTTTGATAAAGTCAGCACCTGCGGCGATCGCTATTTCACTGGCTTTTTTGATCAAAGCATCGGTTGCCAATACGCCTGATTCAATAATGACCTTTAACACTACTGTGCCTGGGCATACTTCTTTACAGGCTTTGACTAAATCAAAACCGACGTTCTCATCGCCGGCCATTAATGCTTGGTATGGGAAAACCACATCGACTTCATCGGCACCGTAGGCAACCGCGGCCTTGGATTCGGCAACGGCAATGTCGATATCGTCATTACCATGCGGGAAGTTGGTTACCGTGGCTATTAAAATGCCACTGCCTTGCAGTAGTTTTTTCGCAGCTGGGATAAAACGCGGGTAAATGCATATTGCTGCGGTATTGCCGCCAGATGATTTTGCTTGTGCGCAAAGCTTGGCAACAATCTCATCGGTATCGTTATCATTTAACGTGGTTAAATCCATGTAACCTATGGTTTGTTTCGCGACTGCTTTTAAATCTTGGTTTGTCATGTATACCTCAAATAAAACAGCCCGCTGCGTACGGGCTTTTCGATAATTACGTTAATCAATACGTTAAAAATTACGCTAATGAAATGAATACGCCAGCAATGGCCGCGCTCATTAAGTTGGCAAGAGTGGCGGCAAACACCGCTTTCATACCCAATTGGGCAATGTCGTGTCTGCGGCTGGGGGCTAGCGAACCAATGCCACCGAGCAATATGGCGATGGAAGATAAATTGGCAAAACCACATAATGCAAAGGTGATAATGGCTTGCGTACCTGCGCTTAATTGGTCTTTAACCGGGATAAAATCGGCGTAGGCAACAAATTCATTTAAAATAAGTTTTTGACCTAAAAAACTGCCCGCCTTGAAGGCTTCTTCCCAGGGCACCCCTAACATATAGGCAATGGGTTGAAATAAATAACCTAAAATCATTTGTAGGGTGACGCCTTCAACCCCAACCATCTCGCCGATACCGCCAATAATGCCATTTAACAAGGCAATTAAGGCAACAAAAGCCATTAACATGGCACCCACATTAAGGGCTAACATCAATCCTTTACTGGCACCTTCTGCTGCGGCATCAATGACATTTACGGCATCTTTCTCTTGCCCTTCATCGCCTACTTGCTTGAGTGCATTTTTCGGTTCTTCGGTTTCCGGCATGATAAATTTGGCCATCAATAAGCCGCCCGGGGCAGCCATGAAGCTTGCGGCGATTAAATATTTGAGCTCAACACCTAAAAGAGCATAGCCGGCCATTACTGCGCCAGCAACCGAGGCCAAACCACCTACCATTACGGCAAAAAGTTCTGAACGGGTCATTGTTGGTAAAAATGGGCGTACTATTAGCGGCGCCTCGGTTTGACCGACAAAAATGTTGGCGGTGGCAGATAACGATTCAGGATCAGAGGTTTTCAGTAATTTGGCTAAACCACCACCAAGAAACTTGATGATTTTGTCCATAATGCCTAAGTAATAGAGAACGGCGATGAGTGATGAAAAAAATACAATTATAGGTAACACTCGAATCGCAAATACGAAACCAATCCCACCCTCATCAAATGCGGCTGCATTGCCTAAATTGCCAAATAGGAACGCAATGCCGTCACCCGAGTAATCAATGACATTTTGAATTTTAGCTGAAATCCATTCCAGTGCTGCTCGGCCTGCCGTGCTATAAAGCACCAGACCTGCAAAAAAAGCTTGTATCGCAAAGGCTCCACCAACGGTACGCCAGTTTATACTTTTCTTATGTGAACTCGCTAAATATGCAACCCCGAGGATAAGAAATATCCCAATTACACCGCGTAAAGTATCAAAGTTCATCAATTCACCTATTAGTTAAAATTTATTCTATTCTTATTCTTATTGGTATTATTTTGCCAGTTCACGTACTTTCGCTTTGATCAGCTCTAGCGCCATCCTGTTACGACCACCTTTGGTTATCACGATATCCGCATGCTCCCGTGATGGCTCTATATAACGGTAATACATAGGTCGTACGGTTTGTTGATATTGACTCGTTACTGAGTCTAAATCTCTACCTCTTTCTTCTAAATCACGTTTAATCCGGCGAATTAAACAAATATCTAACGGGGTATCGATAAAGATATTAATATCAAATCGGTCACGTAAGGTTTTATTCGTAAGTAATAAGATGCCTTCCACCAGCACTACTTTGGCCGGGTTTACCTGTTCAACAGCTAAGCTCCGTGTATGCTCTTTATAATCATAAACTGGCACTTCAATAGATTGACCTGCACTTAACTGCAATAAGTGTTGCGCCAACAATTCATGCTCAAACGCTTTGGGATGATCATAATTAGTATTTAAACGTTGCTCATAAGGCAGATGATCTTGGTTGCGGTAATACGAGTCTTCTTTAATGATGGTCATGCTATGGACGCCTAACTCATCGACTAATTCATCGTAAATCGTTTGCGCAAACAAAGACTTACCTGATGCGGATGCACCAACAATGGCAATGATTGTGAGTTTGTTGACAGACAAATTTATTTCCAAAGAATCATGACTTGTAAACCACTAGTGTTTATTTCCCATTAAACACTAGTGAAACTTAATATTTAAGAGTACCGTAATTTAACATCATCGGTACTAATCTTAAAATGATTCTATAATAAAGTGGTAGACCGCCACATAGTCTACAATAAATGTTTGCAAGATAGAAAGATTCTATTAACTGTTTATTAAAATTCGGTGTAAAATATTAACATATTGTTTAATAAGGTTTAAATTAATAAGGTTTAAAATATGGCTCGTGCGTTAATACTGGTAATTGATAGTTTTGGTCTGGGGGCAGCACCCGATGCCGTAGCGTTTGGCGATATTGGTGCGAATACTTTTGCCAACCTTGCCGATGCATTTCACCATGAAACCGGTCGTAAACTTCATTTACCCACGCTGTCTGCTATGGGCCTGTTACACGCGGCGACTGATGCGGGCAAAAAATCACCCGCAGTAACCGGAAATGCGCCGCAATCGGGCGCTTATGGTTATGCTGCAGAGATCAGCACGGGTAAAGACACACCCAGTGGCCATTGGGAAATGATGGGAGTGCCGGTATTGTTTGATTGGGGCTATTTCACCAATAAGCAGCAATCATTTACCGATGAATTACTGCAAAACGTTTATCAAAAAACCGGGATAGAAGGATGTTTGGGCAATTGCCATGCCTCAGGCACCACGATTATCGCCGATTTGGGTGAGCAACATATGCAATCTGGTCTGCCGATATGCTACACCTCCGCCGACAGTGTTTTTCAAATTGCCGCCCACGAAGAAACCTTCGGCTTAGATAATCTGTATCAATATTGTCAACAAGTTAGAGATTTACTCACCGAGTTAGACATGAACATTGGTCGGGTAATTGCCAGGCCATTTGTTGGCAATTCGGATAAAACCTTTGAGCGCACAGGTAACCGTCGAGATTATTCCGTGTTGCCACCGGCACCTACCATGCTGGAAAAATTAACCGAGCAGGGCGGTAAAGTGATCAGTATTGGTAAAATTTCTGATATTTTTGCCGGTCAAGGGATCTCTGAAGCTTACAAAGCCACAGGTTTAACCGCTTTAATTGATACCAGTATTGAGCAATTGCAAAAACAAGGCGATAACAGCCTGATATTTACCAACTTGGTGAATTTTGACCAGGATTATGGTCATCGTCGTGATCCTGTTGGTTATGGTAAGGCGCTTGAATACCTTGATGCCCGGTTATTGCATATCGATGAAGAGTTAAGCGAGGATGATATCTTGGTATTAACCGCAGATCATGGCTGCGATCCCACTTGGCATGGCAGTGACCATACTCGAGAATACATCCCGGTAATGTTTTATCAAAAAAATATGCCGGCAATCGATTTGGGGGAACGCGATACGTTTGCCGATATTGGCGCGACCTTGGCCGATATTTTCGGCCTAGAGCCATTAGATTACGGTGTGTCTTTTAAACAGCAATTATTACTCAAATAGCGATAGAACTTTAACTTTTCAAACAATTGTTTTATGATCAGTTTGATCACAAAAAAATTACATTTTTAACATAAAAATAACTTAAGTCGTTTGTTTTTTACCTTTTGGTAATAAGCGGCAAAAAGATAAAATCCAGGGAGATAAGATGAAAATCTTTAAAACCAACGCTCTGTCATGGGGCGTTAAGGCTGCACTAATTTCTACAATTGTTGCGGCAACACCAAACGCAATCGCCGCTGAAGAAACTCAAGCATTAGATAAAAGCAAACTCGAAGTTATTGAAGTAACTGCGCGTAAACGAGTTGAGAATGTTCAAGAAGTGCCAATTGCGGTTACTGCATTACAGGGTGACAAACTGGCCGCGATCAGTTCAGGCGCCATGGATATTCGCTTTTTAAATGCGCGTATTCCAAGCCTTACAGTAGAATCATCATTCGGCCGTACCTTCCCGCGCTTTTATATGCGTGGCTTAGGTAATTCAGATTTCGATTTAAACGCCTCACAACCGGTATCACTAGTGGTTGATGACGTTGTGCAAGAAAACCCGATATTAAAAGGTTTTCCGGTATTTGATGTTGCCCGTGTTGAAGCCTTAGCCGGTCCTCAAGGTACATTATTTGGCCGTAACACGCCTGCTGGTTTGGTAAAGATTGATTCAGTAAAACCGTCACAAGACTTTGACGCCTTTGTCTCAGTATCTTACGGAAGTAAATCTACATCGGATGTTAGGGCTGCCATTGGCGGTGGTTTAACCGATAATTTATCTGCTCGTATATCAGTATTACGCCAAGACCGCGATAACTACATTGATAACAAAGCCCCAGGGTTTGAACAAGATGATGTGTTAGGCGGTTACACTGACGAAGCTATGCGTATTCAATTTTTATACGAAGGCGATGATTTTAACGCGTTATTTAATTATCACATGCGTGATTTAGATGGTGAGCCGGTAACTTTCTACGCCAATGCCATTAAATCGGGTAGTAACTCATTAGTCAGTGGTTTTGACCGTGACACTGTTTTTCATGACTCGGCTTCACGGGCAACGCAACAAGTAGAAACCGAAGGTGCTAGCTTGAAGCTGGAATTTGATCTCGGTGATTACACCGTCACCTCAATTACCGGTTATGAAAGTGCCGAGTTATTCTCTCGTGCCGATGTTGATGGTGGTTATGGTTGTAATGGCTTTGGTTGTCCGCCAGTGGAATTCGATACGGGTCCTGGGGTGATAAATATCAGTTCAGAAACTGCAGATGGTATTCCAGATCACGAGCAAATTACTCAAGAATTACGTTTAACCAGTAATTATACCGGTGATTTTAACTATCAAGTGGGTCTATTTTACTTTAGCGAAGATTTAACTATTGAAAGTTTTTCTTATGATGCCTTATTCGCTGCAGGTGCTCAAAATGGTTATGTAGTTCAAAATCAAGACACTACGGCTTGGGCGGTGTTTGGTTCATTTGATTACGATTTATCTGAACACACTTCGATGACCTTAGGTTTACGTTATTCAGACGATGACAAAGATTATAAGAACCTTAGAACCCAATCACCATTGTCTTTCTTGGGCTTCCCTGATGTTCAAGCTGGTGAAGAAAATACTAGTGATACACACGTAAGTTGGGATCTAAGTGTTTCTCATAAATACACTGATGATATCAACCTTTATGCCCGTATCGCCGATACGTTCAGAGCGCCAAGTATTCAAGGTCGTTCTTTGTTTTCCCCTGATGAAGGTATTTCAGTAGCCAAATCAGAAACCATTCTTTCATTTGAAACGGGTGTTAAAGCCGATATATTGGATGGTAGTGGCCGAGTTAACGCTTCTGTATTCTACTTCACCATGGATGATCAGCAATTAACTTCGGTAGGTGGTGATAGTAACACCGCGCGTTTATTAAACGCTGATGAAACCATAGGATATGGTTTTGAAGTGGATTCAGAATTTATGCTAACCGAGAATCTTTCAATAACTATCGGTACCAGTTACAACAATACTGAATTAAATGATGGTTCATTATTCGTACCTGTTTGTGCTTCATGTACGGTAACAGATCCGATAAATGGTGATGGCCAAGCGATTGTTGATGGTAACAGCTTACCCCATGCACCAGAGTGGATTCATACCTTTACGGCTCGTTACGCGCGTGAGATTGGTGAGGGTGAATTCTACATTTACACTGATTGGTCGTACCGTGATGAAATTAGCTTCTTCTTATATGACTCAACAGAATTTACTGGTGATGCATTACTAGAAGGTGGCGCCCGTACGGGTTATGCCTGGTCTACTGATGAGCAAGAATACGATGTTTCATTATTTGTTCGTAACATCACTGATGAGCAACAAGCAATTGGCGCGGTTGATTTTACTAACAACACCGCCATTGTTAATGAAGAGCGTTTTGTTGGCGCTGAATTTAAAGTAAGCTTTTTCTAAGACAGACTTTAAATCAATCATAATAAAAACGGCGCATTATATGCGCCGTTTTTGTTTTAAGAATATCGACTTTAATTTTACGAATCTTGCAATAATACTGACTCTAAGGCGATTTCCATCATATCTTTAAACGAGGTTTGTCGATCTTGTGCCGATAAACTTTCACCACGTTTTATATGATCACTTACGGTTAAGATAGATAACGCTTTTTTGCCGTACTCTGCAGCGACGCCATAAAGGCCAGCGGCTTCCATTTCAACACCCAAGATGCCGTGTTTGGCCATGGTCTCAAAAAATTCAAATTCAGGGGTGTAAAATAAATCGGCGGTAAAGATATTGCCTATCTTCACCGGTTTATTTAGATTATTGGCGGCATCTACGGCATTTTTTAACAAACCATAATCGGCAATGGCGGAAAAATCATGGTTGTTAAAGCGAATACGATTCACTTTTGAGTCGGTACTTGCACCCATGCCAATGATAACGTCCATCATATTGACATCATCCGATATGGCGCCACAGCTACCAATTCGAATAATGTTTTCAACGCCATAGTCTTTGTACAATTCGGTGGCATAAATCGAAATGGAGGGAACGCCCATACCCGAGGCCATCACCGATACGCGCTTACCTTTATAAGTACCGGTATAGCCTAAGATGTTGCGTACGGTATTAAAACATACGGCATCGTCGAGAAATGTGTCGGCAATTAATTTTGCTCTTAATGGATCGCCAGGCATTAATACCGTTTCTGCGATATCACCATTTGCTGCTTCTATGTGCGGAGTTGCCATTTGTGTATTTCCTAATGGGTTAATTGTTTCTTGTCATTAAGCTAAATTAAATATTAGCTGATTTTAATTTGAGTAACGCTTGTTTTTCAGCATCTGAAATAAACGCCGCATGCAGGGCATTTAATTGAATGTCTTGTAATTGTTTATCGGTTAAGCCTAAAACCGTTTTTGCTACTTGGTATTCATGTCTGAGCTCTATGCCTTCAACCACAGGATCGTCCGTGTTTAAACACACTTTAACACCATGCGCTAAAAAGGTATGGATAGGGTGGTCTGCAATGTTGGCAATGGTGCCAGTTTGATAATTCGAGGTTAAACACGATTCTAAGGTAATATTGTTGGTCGCCAAATACTCCAATAACGCCGGGTCTTGATAACTTTTCACGCCATGGCCAATGCGAGTGGCTTTCAACAGTTTAATGGCCTGCCAAACACTCTCGGGTCCCGCGGCTTCACCGGCATGAACAGTAACATTTAATTCCGCCTTATCCACTTGCTTAAATTGCTGTTCAAACAACTCTGCGGGTTGGCCTAGTTCGTCGCCAGCCAAGTCGATGGCGACCAGATTATCTTTATGAACCAGTAATGAGTCCAGTTCGTGTTGGCATTTTTCTAAACCAAAGGTACGGCTTAAAATGCCAATAAGATTGGTTTTCACATTAAACTCCGAGCAACCTTGTTTTACTCCGGCAATAACGGCGGCGACTACATCGGCGGTTGGTAAATTATGCGACATGGCCATGTAATACGGGGAAAAACGCAGTTCGGCATAATCGATACCGGCAAGTGACAAATCTTCTACATTTTCAAACGCGACTCGTTGCACGTCTTCCAGGTTGGCTAATACTTTTACCCCCCAATCGAGCTTTTCTAAAAATTCCATCAAATCGCTGGCTTTATCTTGGATTTGAACATGCGAGATAAAGTCTTTGAAGTGATCAACGGGCAAGGCGATGCCATTTTGTTGAGCTAAATCCCATATGGTATCTGGGCGAATGTTACCATCGAGGTGGCGATGTAAATCAATAAGTGGCAGATTATCAAAAACCATGGTCAGGCCTTTATGTAAAATTAATATATACGCTATTATATAAAGAGTTGCTAATAAGATAATAGCCAAATTAGTGATTTAATTCGCTCAATTATAAGATATTTTTAATATAGCCATCTATTTAGAGCATTTACTGCATTTTATCGTTGGCATGTTCTAAAAACACTGCTAGATTGGGCGCTAACAGATATTAAACCTTATAGAGACTGCCATGTTGCACCAAACCGATGACGTTCGCATTAATCAATTAAAAGAACTTTTACCACCAATAGCATTACTTGAACGCTATCGCAACAACGAAAAAACGTCTCAAAGTGTGTTTGCCGGCCGACAAGCGATAAGCGATATTATCAACGATAAAGATGAACGTCTGGTGGTAGTCATTGGCCCATGTTCGATTCATGACCCTATCGCCGCAGTTGAGTACGGCAGTCGCTTAAATAAACTTCGCCGCAAGTATAAAGACAGTCTTGAAATTGTGATGCGAGTTTACTTTGAAAAACCGCGGACCACAGTAGGGTGGAAGGGCTTGATCAACGATCCACATCTTGATGGCAGTTTCCAAATTAATGAAGGCTTGCGCATCGGCCGTAAATTGTTACTCGATTTAAACGACATGGGTTTACCAACCGCGGGTGAATACCTTGATATGATCACGCCACAGTATATGGCTGATCTAATGTGTTGGGGCGCCATAGGTGCTCGTACTACCGAATCGCAAGTACACCGGGAATTAGCTTCTGGTCTTTCATGTCCGGTAGGTTTTAAAAACGGCACCGACGGCACCATAAAAGTCGCAATAGATGCGATAGGGGCAGCAAGTGCGCCACATCACTTTTTATCGGTGACCAAATTAGGCCATTCCGCCATTGTTGAAACCAAAGGTAACCCAGACTGTCACATCATTTTACGAGGTGGCAAAGAGCCAAATTATTCGAAACCCCATGTTGATGCCATCTCGGAGCAACTAGCATCGGCAAATTTAGCGGCTAAAATTATGGTAGATTTTAGCCATGCCAATTCGAGTAAGAAATTTGAAAACCAAATGCTGGTTTGTGACGATGTCTGCAGTCAAATGAGTAAGGGTAACCAGTCAATTTTTGGCGTGATGGTGGAAAGCCACCTGGTTGAAGGTCGTCAAGATATTGTCGATAATAAAATAGAAACCTATGGGCAAAGTATTACCGATGCGTGTATTGGCTGGCAAGACACCGAAGTGTTGTTAGAGAAACTTTCACAAGCATCAATTAAACGTATGAAAGGCTAACTATGGTATTAATTGATAAGAACAGTGTGAATTTATCGGATGAACAGCGCTATGAGCTGTTCATGCAAAATTTAATGGCGGAACGTCAAGCCTGGATTTTAACCGACGAGCATGGCGCGGTGATGCTCACCGAAAATGAAGCAGATTACGTACCGTTTTGGCCGACAGAAGAAACCGCGTCATTGTGGGCTAACGGTGAATGGGATCATTGTAAGCCGAAATTATTAAGCTTTAATGATATCAAAGATAAATGGTTACCCGGCATGGAAGAAGACGAGTTGTCTTTAATCATCTTCCCAACAACGGCATTAACCGGCCAGGTATTTCATCCCTGGGAGTTTTCTCAAGTGATTGAGAAAAAACTGGCAAAACTCGCTCGTAAAAATTAGTATCATCTTTAATGTTTTTTGATAGGCGCCAGTATTGGCGTTTTTTTTCTTCTGAATAAAAATGTTTTTTCGATTAATTATCTTGATATAGATCACTACTCCCTTGTTTATTAGGGGGAAATATCTCCTATACCTTATGCTATAAGTTATAGTCGTTACTATAAGTATTAATATTTGGTAAGTTTACAAAGGAGCATGATTATGAGTAAGCAGTTATATATTGTTGGTATCGACGATAGTGAATGGAGTTATAGAGCCGCTGAACGAGCGATTAACCTTAGCAAGGATACTGGCGCTAAAGTGAAGCTCATTTATGTGTTGCAATGGCCAATGGTAACTCCGATCACGGTTGGTGGTATCGAACCCTTTGTGTTTGACCGCGAGGATGAAGAAAAACGTATTCTAGAAACCGTTATGGATCCGTTATTGGCTAAATATAGTGAATATGATATAGCACTTGAGAGTAAATTGATTTTGGGTGAACCAGTTCATGAATTGAGCAAACAGGTTAAAGATGAACACGCTAATATGTTATTCATTGGCCGTCGGGGGCGCTCAACCTTTGTTGATATGGTACTTGGCAGCGTTGCCAATAAATTGGCCCACATTGTCGGTATTCCAGTGGTATTGGTGCCCTAAACTTGAGGATTCATCGCGCCTATCGAGTGCTAAGGATCTGCTCATTCTGTAGATAAACATCGTTTGTATAGAATACGTTACATTAGCACTCACGCCGAATTCACCAATATCGTTATCCTACTGACGAAAACCTATAAATGAAGCAACAAAAAACTGGGTAGGTTATTCTTCTTATCACTAAAAATTTCAGGCACCTTGTTTAATACCTGCATCGACAAAGACCCCGGCATCAATGGATTTTTTATTAATTAAATAGAGCCGCCATTGCGATTAAGTGCTCATGCTGAATTAAAGTGCTCTGTCTTTTACTTTCGGCCTTGCCGATAAACCTATCTTTAACTAATCTTTTTAATATATGTCTAAGAACAATGATTATGGTGACAATGAGTCATTGGACGGAATAGTACAAGTTGGCTATTATTTGTTCAGTAGATGAACAAGCTGACATTAGCCCCAAATTTACGGTTATGGCTATCTCGTTTGTTGTTAAATTAAGACTCGAAAGGGGCAAGAAAAAAATGATAAAACTTAAGACGATAACATTAGTATTCGTTAGCTTATTTGCAAGCCAAACCTTCGCCGCATCGGAAGTTATCGAAGGCGTTGTTGAAAAATCTGAAGTTATTACCACAGAAGTTGGCAAAGATGGACGGCCCCTCCTTGGCGCCGCTATTGGTGTTGGCGTTGGCTCGGCGTTTGGTTCTGGTAGCGGTAAAGATGCGGCGAAAATAGCCGGTGGGCTTATAGGTGCAAGAAGAGCGGCAAAAAAGAAAAAAGAAGTGCTGTACGGCTGGCGCTACATTGTTAAAGCTGAAGATGAATTGCATGTAGTCGATGCCTGGTGTGCGAAACCAAATGAACAATGTACAGGGGTGCTTAAAGGCAAAGAAGTTTATATTATTAATAACAACGAAGTTGTGGAAAAATAATGACTGATACTTAAGAAAAGTCATTATTTCACACTCAGCCAATACGAATAAAGTCGCTCTTATAGAATACGGCTTTTTTCGCGTTAGTCCTGCAAAATCAAATCGTTTTTTTAAATTTATTACTCATCGCAACCGCAGATATTCCATGGGCGAAAACGCTCATTAGCACTGTGAGAATAATGGTTGCTAAAATTTGTTCATAACCTGTTATTCCCAAATCACTCACCATGATCAACAGATATAAAAATGAAGGTAAGCGACTAATCAACTAGCGTACTTATTTTTCGTTTTCGCGCGAGTCATAATTTATCCATCGTATTCACATGGAAAAATAACATGACAAGCAATCAAAAATCAGCAAACGCAGAGCAGTTTTGGCTTAACCATATAAAGCAGTGGCAAGATTCAGGACTCAGCCAAACCACCTACTGCAAAGAGCATGATGTAAAACCCCACAGCTTGAGTTACCACAAATGTAAGCAAGCTCGTCACCAAGTTAATACTCAAATAGCCACACCAACATCGACCGGTTTTCTCCAAGTAGCCGTATCTCCAGTGGTGACATTGCCAGAGCCATTAACGCTTGATTTTTCATTTTATCGGATCATAATGCTCAAAAAATTAACGCACATATCAACTAATTATCGGGATATATTGTGAGCAAACCTTTTACCGACATTGATGGCAAAGCTTT
>MAAC01009724.1_pt1 | contig 29306 bp, 29 predicted proteins | sample 1115981 | NCBI WGS metagenome assembly MAAC01 (sample SAMN04961126, study PRJNA320927) | seawater metagenome | isolation source: sample BD02T64 sea water enriched with oil for 64 days | place: USA:Gulf of Mexico | collected 2013-07-27
ACCACTACTAAAAATGTGGCTGTAGCGCCTTGTAGAAGTTTATTCATGACAACACCCTCAAGATATTTTTAGTTAATTGAACTCTACAGGTAATTTGAAGGTTTTTAAAAGAGGATTACAAAAAAAGGCGCCCAATAAGGACGCCTTTTGAATTATTCCACGCTTGAAGTGAGAGAATTAAGAGATCTGTTTCTTACGGCGCCATCCGAGGAAACCAAGTACCGCAATACCCGCGCCATAAAGCGGGAGCGCAGCGGGTAATGGTATGGCAGAGACAACGACGTTAATGCCAGTAGAGGCGAGCATTACGCCTCCATCAGCAAATGCAAGAAGTTCAATGCGATAGGTTCCCGCGGCGTTAGGATCGAACAATCCGTCGAACCAATGTGAGGCCCATGAGTTTTGTGCTACATTGTTAGAACCAATCAATGAGCCGTATTCTGTTGCGTCTGCTGCAACAGTACCTCCACCGTTTCCTGTTGCGTTTGTTCCAATCGCATGATCAGCATAAGGTACGCCGTTAACAGGATCCCAAGTTGTAAAAAGTATTCCGGCACCGGGATCTGTATCGAGTTTCAATTGATAAACAAGGTCGTTAAGGTCGTTAGTAGATCCACCATCAAAATTTGAATTGATTGACCATTCGAAATTCCAATTTGGCCTGCTGGAAGCCGTTGCACTACCTACTTCAAATGTATAGGTGTCGGTGCCATCATAATTAAAAATATTTGCAGCGGGATAACGTTGCTTTGCCCGTAAGCCCAACTCAACGCTGCCCCCTTGATCGACGGTGAAGCTACCGTTGGCATTTCCAGAGCCAAAAATAACATCCGGTGTTACATTTGCAGCTTGGGATTGTGCCGCTAACATAGTAAATGCCATTGCGCCAAGCGTACCAATCACTCCAATAGATTTTCTTATTTTCATTCTCATACGGATGTCCCCCGACAAGTTGTACATGTGAATTTAACAATATGTTAACGAATGCGCGTTCTTTAGCAATACCTATCTGGTGTTTTAGGTGCAATTATTGTTTCTTTTCCGTGTATCACATGCACAACTAATGCTTTAGTTATACATAATGTTTGTTAAAGCTATGGTTGGTTTTGTACTGATTTTCATTTGAGTGCGACAGATTCGCTAGATTAATTTACCCACAAACTGTGAGCCAATCTATTTATTGGAACGTTGGAATTTCCGGATGGTGGAAGTGTCTGGCATGACACATCCGTTAAAAACGTTTAGAAGTGCAGAAATATCATATGCCCATATTTGGAGAGACCTCATGAGCGATAAAATCTGGAATATCTATTTGTCAGGTGAAATCCATTCGGATTGGCGTGAGAGAATTAAAACAGGTGTTGAGGCTGCGGGCTTGCCGGTGGCGCTTAATGGCCCAGTGACCGTCCATGAAGACAGCGATGATTGCGGTGTTGCAATCTTTGGCGCAGAAGATAACAAATACTGGCACGACCACAAAAGCGCCAAGCTGAATAGTATCCGCACATCAAACTTGCTGCGCGAATCCGATGTTGTGATTGTACGCTTTGGTGAAAAATATAAACAGTGGAATGCTGCCTTTGATGCGGGTCAAGCAGCAGCTCTTGGCATTCCCTACATTACCCTCCACCCGGCAGAACATGACCACGCCTTGAAAGAGGTGGATGGCGCAGCTGCCGGAATGGCGCGGGATCCTGAACAGATCGTTCAGGCGCTGGTCTACATTATTGATAGCAAAATGCCAAAACGCAGATAGTCAGCGTGAGGAGGGGGTGGAGAAAGACAGCGTGGCTGCGACCAAACTGACGGCAAGCAAAGGACCATGCGGCATGTAGTTTTGCGAGGCCGTTGCCAGAAGAGCCAATGCTGGAGTTGCTAGAAGTAAAACACTTGTCCAATGCAGGTGTTTTTCAATGTAAATTTTGTTTCCCCCAAATATCGAGAGTGAGGCGATACACAGTGCAAGCGCTGGAACTTCGCAGAGCCAGAAGGATTGAAAACGAAGCGCCTCATTTTCCAAACCAGCTATCCAGTAAGTAATAACATCTGCGCAACTCGCGATAAGCAGGAACATTGTTGCAAATTTCTTCGCAATAGCCTCTTTGGGATCTGTCGCCTTACCTGCGAAGAGAAGGCCAATAAACGCTCCGATGTAGATGAGAGCTGTCATTTTGCCAAAGAAATCATAAGGTAACATCATAGATCCTGTGGGAACGAAGGCTTGAAAGTCAACGGCTAGTTCATGAAGCAAAGACAGGCTCTTGATCCAATTTGGGGACTGCTCTGCATGCCAAATGGCTGATTGAATGGGCCCTAGAATGGCGGCTAAAAGAAAACTGGCGAATGGAATGACGAAACGGAGATAGGGCCGATGGCCTGAAATTGGAAAAGCTTCGCTATTCGTTGAATATTTCATTAATTTTCCCCTACCGACGCTTCAAATGCACGAAAACCATCTTTAATCGCTGGAATGATGTCGATAATCTCAAAATATGGTTTTGTGAAAAGAGGGCTGTCACGAAGCCGTTCTATTGCATAGTAATAGGATTGGAGGTCTTCTGTTTCAAAGACGGCGATATCAGTACAGCGTGCTGAGAAAGCTTCTGCATCAAAATAGGACATTTGCAAAGAAGACTTTGAAAAGGCCGTGTTGAAGGCCGTCTCCGCGATTTCAGCACGGGTTTCTCTCGGTAATGCCAGCCACGCAGGCAGCGTACGCAATAGCATAAAAATTGACCATTTCATGAGGTTTCTCCGGATGTTGAGGAAGTAGAAGAATTGCTCTATTGTCCGGAAAAAATGATCTCTTTGGTACTCGCATACAATGTCTCCTGAACAACCGCCCATAAACCTACGGAAAGTACCGCTTCAAGCGCGTGCCGCCGCGACAGTTGACGCAGTGATGGAAGCGACTGCTCGCATTTTGGAAGAGAGCGGTGTTGAGGGCGTAAACACGAACCTTGTTGCCGAGCGAGCAGGGGTGAGTGTTGGCTCTCTTTACCAGTATTTCCCGTCCAAGGAATCGATCTTTGCAGAGCTGATCCGATGTAACCGACAAGTTCTAATAACTGATATTGAGGTCGCCATCGCGGAGACGGATGCAATGGGATTGGAGCCAGCGATTGAGGCGCTCCTTAAAGCTGCACTGCGTCATCAGTTTGAAAGGCCCAAACTCGCATTAGCTCTAGAGTATGCGGAGGAAGTTTTGCCGATGGGCAGCGAAAGCAGGGCACTTAACACTGGTTTTGTGGATATTGTCACCACGTTACTTAAGGCAAATGATATTAGGAACCCCAAGGACGCAGCACGAGACATTGTCGCCCTTGTGAAAGGGATCATTGACGCCGCAGCTTTGGAAGGCGATCAGGACCCAGACGCTTTGTTAGTCCGCCTGAAGCGGGTGGTAATAGGCTATCTTCCTTAGAAGAGCCTATTTGATAAGCTCGAATTCTTTTTGAATTACTTCTTGCCCGTTCACAATAACAGCAACGGAATGCACACCGCCGTAATGTTTACGGGTAGAGTAGTCGATAAACTTGTGGAATTTTTTGAGTGATATTTCTCGCTTGGAGGGTTTTATTTCACTAATTTTGAAGACTTTGCGGGCACATTTGCCGTTTGATTTCATAAAATCGATAGCATATTCGATGCGAAGGTTATCGGGTAGTTTTCCGACAATCTGTGCGTCAAAATTAAAGGTGAGAGATCCGCCAAAGTCCAGGTTTTGATGAGAAAGCTCAAGTTCTGAGTTTTGGAGTTCAATGGGACTTGCCCCAAAGAAAGCAAGCGCCCGCGGTTCCCCTTGCTTGAGAAGCGTGCGCAAGCCGTGCCTGACGATCCAGTTCGTGTTGACGTGAGTGCCCAACCATTTCTCGGCAAATTCCAAAACAATGTCCGGGTTGTCTTTTGCAATATCGTTGAGGTTATTGGCGACACTTTTTTGCACGAACTTGCTCTCGTCTGCGCGTAAGGCTTCAAGTATTGGGAGGACGAGCGCGGGATCCTTTTTAAACGCGGGAAGTGCCATGGACCATGGCAATCTGGGGCGGCACCCTTCTGAGGCGAAACGTCGTACATCTTGGTGTTTGTGGGAGGCGTAACCCTGCATCGCTGCCATAACCGGTTCAGTTTGTTCCAGAATAAAGGGGCGGATTGCGAACTCAGATGAGGTTCCGTGATGGGTAAAGAATACAAGCGCGTCCAGTGCCGCATCCAATGTCAAATCGTCTTTGCGACGTACAACATAATCGGGCACAAACATGTTGAGCATATCGGCAAATTTAAACGCATCTCCGCTAATTTTTGGCAAAATCCGTTTCAGGATTTCGGTCCCTTCATTCGCGTCACTTGGGAGAAACATCACCATGGCATCGGTCAGTCGCGCCATTCTCTCTTTTAATGCCATGTCGGTCCAGGGATCGCTCAAGCAATAGGCAGTGAATTCACTAACCGGTAAATTGACCTCTGATTTCAGGGTTTCAGCCAGAAAGTCAACATATTCAACAGAAAAATAGCTGCGTAGTTCTTCGGCCATAAGCCCCCCAACGGTATTTAAAGCACAAATTAGCGATGAAATGTAGCTCATATGAAGTTACGCGCAACATTGAAATGAAAGCCAAGTGATCAAATTTTCGTTAGTCATTATTATTGCTTTATAGACATCAATGATAAAGAATTGCTCTCTTTGTCATCTGATTACGCAAAGGTGAGCCATGGATAATCTTCCTGCCGTCAGGCTTTTTCTTCAAATCGCAAATACAGGTAGCTTTTCTGCCGCGGCACGACTGATGGGATTAGCAACTTCTTCGGTGACCCGACAAATTGGAAATTTGGAAAATGAACTGGGCGTGCGTCTGCTTCACAGAACAACACGGCAAGTTAGCCTGACTGAAGCTGGGCATCTGTATTACAAGCGGGCGACATCTTCTATTGCAGATTATGACGATATGAACAGGGCTGTGTCCGAAATGGATGGGGCCCCACGTGGGTTGCTCCGTATTACGGCGCCGCTGATAGTTGGGCGGGCCTATCTTGCACCGCGATTAAGTGAGTTTTATGCCTTGTATCCGGAAATAAACATTCAGCTTTCCCTGAGTGACCAAATTGTCGACTTGGTTCAAGAAGGTTTTGATGGCGCAGTTCGAAGTGCTGTTCAGCTTCCCGATAGTACCTTAATGGCGCGCCATGTGCAGAAAGTCAGGCGGATCATAGTTGCCAGTCCAGATTACCTAGAGAAAAGGGGTGTGCCCTGCCAACCACAAGAACTGCAGAACCATAATTGTCTGGTGTATTATATTCACTCAGCGAATGATGTGTGGGGAGGGAATTCTCGTCTTTGGGAGTTCATGGGTAAAGAGGGGCCTGAAGATACGCTTGTTCCGGCAACATTTGAAAGTAACAACGGGGACGCCTTGCTAGAGGCAGCCATTAGCGGTCTTGGGATCGCGGTGCTGCCTAACTGGCACGTGGCTAAGTATTTAGGATCAGGCGAGTTAGTTCAGTTGTTCAATGATACCGACTACCAATTCGCCCAAAGTGATTACAATATGTATTTTGTGTACCCTTCCTCTCGGCACGTGTCTCCAAAAGTGCGGGCTTTTTCAGATTTTCTAGCGAGCAGCTTTGATCACCTATAAAGGTTACGCGCCAATTATTGTTGCATTTATTGCAACAGTGTTTGCCGAAATTGTCTATTAATTGTTTCGATCGCAACACCTATGTTCATTTCAGACGCAATAATTCTGAAGGATCATATTATGAGCAAATCTGCATCAAACATGGGACATCGCCCGTTTACACCGTATTTTCCTGAAAGAAACTGGCGGTTGATGCTGGGCGAAAATTTTAGAGAAAAACGCCCAGCTCAAACTGAAGAAACTAGCTCCGAGGCATTTCCTGCTCAACCAGTTGCGCCCAAAGGCTTGCTCCGGTACTTAAAATTTCATCGTTGAAATCATATTCAGGATGATGCACCGAATGGGGATGGGTTTCATCTTTCGCAGCTAAGAAAATGTAGGCGCCCGGACAGGCCTCCAACATAAAGGAAAAATCTTCACTCCCCATACGGACCGGCGCGTTTGTGTTGACATTATTTGCGCCGACCACTGCGCTGGCAGCCTTGACGATGATATCGGTTTCGTTGTCATGGTTGACAGTGCAAGGGTAGTTTCTGCGGTACTCTACCTCAATCTCGACACCGTAAGTTACAGCGACACCCGCACAAATTTCTTTAAACCGTTTCTCAACCATATCTCGCATTTCCGGGGTTGTTGTCCGGATGGAAGCAGAAAGCTTTGCATCATGCGGGATAATGTTTCCGGCCGTACCTGCATGGAATTCAGTAATGCTGACCACCGCGTTATCTACAGGTCCCACATTTCGAGATACGATGGTTTGAAGTGCCACATGGAGCTGTACACCGATCATGAGAGGGTCGATGGAGCGCTGAGGATGGGCCGCATGTCCGCCTTTACCATGAATAGTAACGGATGCTTCATCAGCAGAGGCCATTAGGGGGCCGTACTTGATATGAAAGCCGCCTTTCGGCATATCTGGCATATTATGAAGGCCGTACACACCGTCGCATGGAAAACGCTCAAACAAGCCGTCCTTGACCATGGCATCGCCGCCGCCGCCGCCTTCTTCGGCAGGTTGGAAAATGAAATGCACTGTTCCATCAAAATTGCGGGTTTCAGATAAATATTTCGCAGCGCCAAGCAAGATTGCCGTATGCCCATCGTGACCGCAGGCATGCATTTTACCTTCATAAATAGATTGATACGGAACGCCAGTTAGCTCCTGCAACGGCAGCGCATCCATATCAGCACGAATCCCAATAGTTCGGCCGCTATTTCCCTGGCCCTTTAGGACACCGACAAGACCTGTTACCCCAATGCCTTCGTGTACTTCTATGTCCCAGCTGCGCAACTTTTCGGCGACAACCTTTGCGGTTCTAACCTCTTCAAAGCAGAGTTCAGGGTGTTTATGAATGTCATGTCGCCATTCTTGCATGTCGTTGTGCATCTCAGCGATACGGTTATTTACTGGCATGTTGAGCCCCGCTTTTTTATTTGTGATGTTGAACGTCGTCTAAATGATGAGTTATGAAACACTACACAAATTTGCGACTATGGCGCCAGAAAATTGAGTCCAAAGTTAAGTTTTGGTAGTTACTATGGAGGTTCAGTTTTCTGTTGAAGCATCAAAAGATTTTAGGGCTTCAATCAGAAGTGCTCTGACGGCGCTTTGTTTTGGTTTCACGTCCAGCTTTTCTGTGGCCCGCAAAAGTTGATTGATGACAGACAAGGTTTGGGTCGCATCTAACGATACAGTTACGTTGTGGTTGTGGTTTTCTTCTTCAAACAACGTCAGTCGAATCGTTTGGCTTTGTGCATCAGTCCCAATTTTGATCCCGGTCCGCTTCATTCTGACTTTCTTTCTGTGCGATTTCTGAAATCTGTAAAGGTTTCTCGAACGACATATATAGAGATGGCTCGCAAGGCAAATATATTGATTTTTTTATATTCCAATAATATGGTTAATACTGATATTGTTAAAACCAAACGTTTGTTCGGTAACTGATTGATTTTATTCCAAAATTTGTATTGATCCTCTTTTGCAACAGGCATACACAAAGATTGGTTAGTTTTTCCGACAACGGGGTTTTTTCTCTATTTAGTGAATGCCAATATGAACCATGTTCTTTAATCGCGCGTGAATAGACTATGAATTAATGATCTGAATATTTACCGTGAATTATGGATTCAAGTTGAACGAAATGATTAAATTACGAATGAAAAGAATACGTTAACACTCATCTTGCATAATATTTTAATAAATTAGTTTGTACATTTGTTTGCACGTACGGAAATGGGGAAACCGATCATGTCATTGACAGCGCAAGAAATGAAAGCAGAGAAATTATCGAAAGTCCTTGAGATGATCGATAATCGGCTGGAAAAGAAGCTGGCAGCAGATATTCACTTATTTGTTGAAAAACTCTACGAAAGACTGGCGGCCGATGATGTGCTGAGCATCCAGCAGGAAAACCTGTACGGGTCCGCTATATCTCTTCACAAGTTTGCGGCAACCCGCAAGGCGGGTAAGGCAAAAGTTCGCTGCTTCAGTCCTACCTTGGAAGAGCATGGCTGGCGTACCTCTCATACGGTTATTGAAATCGTAAATGATGATATGCCGTTTCTCGTTGATAGTGTCACAGCGGCTCTCAGTCAGCGCGGTATAAACGTCCATATGGTAATTCACCCGGTCCTATTTGTGGAACGTGACAACAATGGGCGCCAAGTTAAATTCCATCCAGCCACGACGAAAGGCAAGCAAAATGGAATTCTCGAATCCTTTATGCACTTTGAGGTGGACGAGCAAAGTGACCCTGAAATTCTGGCCGAAATTGAAAAGGAAATTCTCGGGGTTCTAGACGATGTGCGGGCTTCCGTAACAGATTGGCGCACCATCCTTTCGCAGGTCGGCACGATCGTTAAAAAACTGAAATCCAATCCACCCCCTCTAGATTCAGAAGAAGTGGATGAAGGCAGTGCCTTGTTGGAATGGATGGCGAATGATCACTTCACTTTCCTTGGCTTCAGAGAATACACATTTACAGATCAAGGGGCGTCCAAAACCGAGAATTGGGAACCTGTTAAAGATTCCGGTCTAGGAATACTGCGAAACCCACAGAGAAGGATCATGACCGGTAAAGCGGAGATGTCGCCAGAGGTTAGCGAGTTTTTGCATCGACCAGAACTGATCATCGTTACTAAGGCTAATGCCCGATCAACTGTGCACAGAGCAGTCATTCTTGACTATGTGGGTGTGAAAAAATTCGATAGTAAAGGTAAAGTGATTGGTGAATATCGATTTACCGGTTTGTTCACCTCTGCGGCTTACAATCGTATTCCGCGCGATATTCCTTACCTGAGACGGAAAGTCGCTAAAACGCTGGAAAAATCTGGTTTTACAAAAAGCAGTCACGACGAGAAAGCCCTCGCCCATGTTCTGGAAACATACCCACGGGATGAATTGTTTCAGATCTCAGTAGATGAGTTGTATGAAATCAGTGCAAGAATTCTGACCTTGCAAGAACGCCCGAGGATAGCAGTATTTCTTCGTCGCGATCGATTTGAACGCTTTGTCTCTGCATTGGTGTTCGTTCCCAGAGAAAAATTCAATACAGATCTTCGCCGCAAATTTAGCTCCATTCTGGCTGAGATGCACAAAGGTGAAATTACCGCCCATTATTCGCAAGTGGGTGACGATGCCATGGCACGCATCCACTTCATAATTGGTCTCAAAGCTGGAAACAAAATTGAAGTCGACGAAGTTGTTCTTGAAAATCGTCTTGTTTCCGCCGCCAGAGAGTGGGTGGATGATCTAAGTGATGTCTTGTTGGAACGTTGGGGAGAAGAAAAGGCTCTTCGTCTTGATGCACGGTACGGTGAAGCATTTCCTGTTGGCTACAGGGCGCGATTTAATGCGCATCTTGCCCTTCGGGATATTGAAAAGCTGGAGGAGGTTTGTTCAAGCAAACAAGTTGGACTTAATCTTTATCGATGGGTAGAGGATCCCGAGTGTAAGGTACGTTTTAAGATCTATAGCCCAAATGAGCCGTTGCCGTTATCAGACTGCTTGCCCATGATTGAAAATATGGGATTAAAAGTCCTTTCGGAAAATCCGTATTTGGTAAGACATGCGAGTATGTCAACTCAAGTTTGGATCCACGATTTTGAACTAATCGAGCCCAGCGGCCTTGAGCTGGACCTGCACCAGATTAAAGTGAAATTTGAAGAAACCTTCTTACGCGTATGGCAAGGGACTACGGAAAGTGACAGCTTTAACCGGCTCGTCATGTTGGCCGGTCTTAGCTGGTCAAGTGTTGCCGTGCTTCGTGCTTATGCGAAATATTTACGCCAAGCTGGAATTACCTTCTCACAAACCTATATGGCAAACACGCTTGGTGTAAATACGACCATCACGCGGCTACTGGTTGAGCTTTTTGATATTCGATTTAACCCTGAATTCAAATCAGATCGAGATGCTGCTTTTGAAAGTGTTCATGATCAAATAATTCAAGCGTTGGATGAAGTGGTCAGCTTGGACGATGACCGTATTTTGCGGCGCTATCTAAACCTTATCAAGCATACGTTGCGGACCAATTTTTATCAAAAAGGGGCAGGCGGAACGGAAAAATCTTATTTTTCCTTTAAATTGGATAGTCAAAAAATTGCTGACCTACCATTGCCGCGCCCTCATGTCGAAATATTCGTATATAGCCCACGGGTTGAAGGTGTTCATTTACGGGGAGGGACGGTCGCACGTGGTGGCCTTCGCTGGTCCGATCGCCGGGAAGATTTCCGCACTGAAGTCTTGGGCTTAATGAAAGCGCAAATGGTGAAAAACACCGTGATTGTACCTGTGGGATCTAAAGGCGGTTTCTATCCAAAACGCCTCCCAATTGGCGGCACACGGGAAGAGTTCCAGGCAGAAGGGATTGCGTGCTACAAAATCTTCATCTCTGGTTTGCTGGATCTCACAGATAATCTGGTGGGTGGTAAAGTTGTGCCTCCGACAGATGTTGTTCGCCATGATTCCGATGATCCCTATCTTGTTGTTGCGGCAGATAAGGGAACAGCGACTTTCTCAGACATCGCGAATGAAGTGGCGATCTCTTATGGATTTTGGCTGGGGGATGCTTTTGCCTCTGGCGGAGCCGCTGGTTATGACCATAAGAAAATGGCGATCACGGCACGCGGCGCTTGGGAATCAGTAAAGCGGCATTTCCGCGAAACAGGGAAAAATATACAGGAACAAGATTTTACTGTGGCGGGTATTGGCGACATGTCTGGCGATGTGTTCGGTAATGGCATGCTGCTTTCCAAGCACATTCAGCTGGTCGCCGCTTTTGACCATCGGAATATCTTTCTGGACCCTTCCCCTGATGCTGCAAAAAGTTTCGTAGAGCGGGAACGCATCTTCAAACTTCCGAGGTCTTCTTGGGAAGATTATGACACGAAGCTGATTTCAAAAGGTGGCGGCATATTTGATCGAAAAGCCAAATCGATTGCGTTGACACCGGAAGTTAAGTCGTTGTTGGGTTTGAAGGACGCGAAGCTGACACCAAACGAACTAATTTCAGCTATTTTGAAAGCTGAAGTGGAGCTCTTGTGGTTCGGCGGAATTGGGACGTATGTTAAATCTTCATCTGAAGGGCATACGGCGGCTGGCGACCGGGCCAATGATGCGATCCGGATCAATGGAAGTGAAATTCGGGCCAAAGTAGTGGGCGAGGGAGGTAACCTCGGTGCAACTCAAAAGGGTCGAATAGAATATTCGCTTAATGACGGCCGGCTAAATACGGATGCTATTGATAATTCAGCGGGTGTGGATTGTTCGGATCATGAAGTAAACATCAAAATTCTGCTTCGTGCCGTTTTGGATGACGGTGAGATGACAGATAAACAGCGAGATCGTCTTCTTGCTGACATGACCGATGATGTGGCGGACCATGTGCTAAAAGACAATTATTTGCAAACGCAAGCACTCAGCGTGGCACAGCGTCAGAGTATTGCCAATTTTGCCGAACAAACCCGTTTCATGCGTGCTCTTGAAAAACAAGGTCGCTTGCACAGAACGGTTGAAGATTTGCCGAATGAGGAAGAGCTGGAAAATCGTTTGAGCGCAAATCAGGGCTTAGCGCGCCCGGAAATGTGTGTATTGCTCGCCTACGCCAAGATGACCTTGTACACGGATATTCTGGAAACCAAACTACCGGATGATCCTTTCTTTGATGGATGGTTGAGGGACTATTTTCCACCAAAACTTCGAAAGAAATATGCGGAGTATATTTCGAACCACAGATTGCGCCGTGAAATTATTACGACTGTTATCGTCAATAGCTTGATCAACCGGGCAGGCATAACATTTGTGATGCAAATGGTGGAAGAGCTGGGTGTTGGCGTTGATGATGTTGCCCGCGCTTATGCTCTGGTTGTCGAAGTGTTTGATTTGCAAAAACTCTGGGATGAAATCGAAAGTCTAGACAATGTAGTTGATACAGAAGTTCAAGGCCGCATGATCGATGCAACGCAAATGTTGCTTCGCCGTGCGACGCTTTGGTGCCTTCGTCATCTTCCAACACCTATTGATATTACGTTCCAGCTATCTGAGTTGGCGCCGGCCATGCATGATCTGGAAAATGAACTGGAAGGTTTGTTAAGTGATATCGGACGTCATTCCTTCCTTAATCGGATGAAATACTTTACAGGAATGAATGTACCAGAAGGGCTTGCGCGCCGTGTGGCTAGTCTGTCACCGCTTCGCTCGTCTCTTGATGTCGTTCAAGTGGGCCGGGTCTCAAATCGTCCTATACCCGAGGTTGGTGAAGTTTACTATGCTGTTGGCGCGGATCTCAACTTAGACTGGTTGCGATTTGCAGCTGAAGCAATTGAGCCGGAAAGTCATTGGGAGCGGTTGGCTGTTACAGCTATTGTTGATGACTTGTATGGCCAGCAACGGGCATTGACCAATGCTGTTTTTGGGCATGCCAACAATTACAAAGGTCGGGCGGCGCTGGATCATTGGGAAAATACTCACCGAAACCCAATTGGTAGATCCAAAGCTTTGATTGAAGAGTTTAAAGCAGGCGGAACAGTGGATGTTTCCAAACTTGCTTTTGCTAATCGGCAGTTCCGGTCCATGATTAGCTAAGGCGTGGTATCTAAACTCTTTTTACTTCTCCTTCCTTTGTTTTAGCGTAAACTGTTAAAAACATTGGGGGGGAAGTATGAGTTCAGTGCAGGAAGCTTCGCGGCTTGGTAAGTTTTCGTGGGCCTTGTTTGATTGGGCAAATCAGCCTTATTTTACAGTCATTACGACATTCATATTCGCGCCATATTTCACATCAGTGGTTATGGGCGATCCGGTTACCGGGCAAGCATATTGGGGGTATACTCAAGCTATCGCCGGCCTTCTCATTGCTCTCTTAAGTCCTGTTCTTGGCTCAATAGCAGATGCAGGTGGGCCCCGAAAACCCTGGATCCTTACTTTTGCGATTTTATGTGCATTAGCGAGTATTGCCCTTTGGGGAGCTGTTCCCAATCAAGGTGAGGGCGTGATCTGGATTTTGATTGCCATTATCGTCGGAACCAGCAGCATTGAATTTTCACTGGTTTTCAATAACGCCATGCTCCCCTCACTGACAACACCAAATAAAATGGGACGCCTTAGCGGATTTGGCTGGGGTTTAGGATATATAGGTGGGCTTGTTGCTCTATTTATCGTTTTGCTTGGTTTCTCCATGCCTGAAACGCCGTTATTTGGGCTTGATAAAGCCGCACACGAACATGACAGGATAACGGGACCTATGTCGGGACTGTGGTTCCTTATTTTTATCATCCCCATGATGCTGTTCACGCCCGACGCAATACCCACTGGTGTGAAAAAAACTGCAGCTATCCGAAAAGGACTGGAAAATTTGCTTGAGACAATTAAGTCCCTCAAAAATCACAAGAACATCCTTTTTTATCTGTTGGCCAGAATGTTTTACAATGACGGTATTCTCGCGCTTATTGGCTTCTCCGGCATCTATGCTGCGGGTCTCTTTGGATGGGACACCACAACACTTGGTATTTTTGGGATCTTGATTTTGGTTTTCGCTATCGTTGGCTCTTTTGTAGGGGGATGGCTTGACGACAAACTTGGCTCTAAACCAACGATCGTAATTTCTGTTCTGGGGCTATCGGTTGCATCGGTTGGTGTTTTGTCAATAAGTGACGGTGAAGTTCTGTTTGGGTTAGCGGCGTCCATGCCCGTGCCCGATGGCGGCATCCTTGCAAGCGGTGCAGAACAGGTGTTTATGGGGTTCTCATTTATAATGGGGTTCTTTTTTGGCCCTGCGCAAGCGGCGAGCCGAACAATGGTTGCAAGATTGTCGCCGCCAGATCATGTGGGTGCATTTTTTGGACTGTTTGCCTTTTCCGGCAAAGCAACCGCATTTGTTGCACCGCTGCTAATCGGTGTTGTGACAAGCCTGACCGGACAGCAACGTCCTGCCATGGTTGTTATATTCTTCTTGTTGATTATTGGCGCGGCTTTGATGAGTTTTGTTCGCGAGCCCAGCGAAGACTAAAAAGAGAGAGAAGGCACAACTTAAATGCCTTCTCTCTTCAAAAACTAGTCGATTGTTACAGCTGTACCAGTTGCAACGACCATTAACATGCTATCGCCCATCACTTCGGTGTCCAGACTGACGCCAATCACAGCGTTTGCACCGAGGTCTGCGGCTTCTTCTATCAGATCTTCAAGGGCGTCTGCGCGTGCGGCCTTTAGAACTTTTTGATAAGAGCCAGAGCGTCCACCGACGACATCACGGATACGCGCGAAAAAGTCACGTATGAAATTGGCGCCCATAACAGCCTCTCCGCCAACAATACCGTGATATTGCGTGATGGTTTTACCTTCGACGGTTCCAGAAGTAGTTGTGATCATGTGAGTTTCCCCTAAATTTAATTTTTCTTAATGGCGGAAATGACGCATACCTGTGAAGACCATTGCGAGACCAGCTTCGTCCGCAGCTGCGATGACTTCATCGTCGCGCATGGATCCGCCCGGCTGAATAACCGCCGTCGCCCCGGCCTCTGCGGCGGCGAGAAGACCATCCGCAAATGGGAAGAAAGCGTCTGAAGCGACAACTGAGCCTTTAGCCCATGCTTCGCTTTCGCCCGCATTTTGGGCCGCTTCCAATGATTTTGTTGCTGCAATTTTTGAGCTGTCTACCCGGCTCATCTGGCCTGCACCAACACCCACAGTAGCCCCGTTTCGAACGTAAATGATCGCATTGGATTTCACATGTTTGCCAACAATAAAGGCAAACCGAAGATCCGCCAGCTCTTGTTCCGTTGGCGCGCGTTTTGTAACGACTTTAAGTTCTGGCTCTGCGGTAAGGGCATTGTCACGCCCTTGGATCAGATAACCACCAGCTAATGACTTCACCATTTGACCGCCAATAGAAGGATTTGGAAGGCCGCCAGTGAGAAGCAAACGAAGGTTTTTCTTGGCTGCAATAATGGCTTTCGCTTCATCAGTAGCATCAGGCGCGATGATGACTTCTGTGAAGATTTTTACGATCTCTTCCGCTGTTTCCGCGTCCAATGTTTGGTTGGCAGCGATAATGCCGCCAAAAGCTGATGTCGTATCGCAGGCAAACGCTGTTTTGTACGCTTCGGCCAGTGTTTTACCGGTTGCCACGCCGCATGGGTTCGCGTGTTTTATAATGGCGCAAGCAGGACCACTTACAGCTGGATCAAATTCAGCAACGAGTTCAAATGCAGCGTCCGTATCGTTGTAGTTATTGTAGGAAAGCTCTTTTCCTTGAATTTGAGTTGCTGTTGCAACACCTATACGGCTTTCAGAGTTGGCATAGAAAGCGGCACTTTGATGCGGGTTTTCACCGTAGCGTAGCGTTTGCTGACGTGTGCCTGCAAATACCAAACGGTCCGGAAACTCGTCTCCCAGTTGTTGTGCATACCAAGTGGAAATTGCGGCGTCGTAGGAACCTGTTCTGGCATATGCTTTTGCCGCCAGTTTTTTCCGAAGTTCAATGCTTGTTTTACCGGAGTTTTCTTGCAATTGATCAATAACCATTTGGTAATCACCGGCATCGACAACCACATTTACAAATCCGTAGTTTTTAGCGGCTGAGCGGATCATTGCCGGACCACCAATATCGATGTTTTCGATGCAGGTATGAAAGTCAGCGCCTTTCGCGATAGTTTCTTCAAACGGGTAAAGGTTCACCACAACCAAGTCGATGGCGCCAATGTTATGTGTTTTCATAGCGTCTGTGTGATTTGCATTATCCCGCAGGGCAAGAATTCCGCCATGAATGATCGGATGCAGGGTTTTTACACGGCCGTCCATCATTTCAGGGAATTTTGTGTGATCTGCGACTTCAGTGACGGGAACACCTGCATCGGCAAGCATTTTAGCGCTGCCGCCAGTAGAAAGAATTTCTACATTTTGGGCTGCGAGGGCTTGTCCAAATTCAACAAGTCCAGTTTTATCTGAAACTGAAATCAGGGCGCGGGTGACGGGTTGTAGATCGGTTGCGAGCATCGACTTTTAGTCCTATTGGGAAAAGGAGGCGGAATACTGCGCGCGCTATAGCACGAGATGCCGATTTTCGGAACTTATCTTTACAAAATTATTCTAGCTAACGTCGATTTTGAAGCAAATTATTCACTGCCCTTGTTGGCCGTAGTAACAGAGTGCGGCTGGGTTCATTGACAAAAGGACCTTAATAAGTCTACCTAGTCTAGAGTTCAATTAGCATAGGGTTACCGTGACAATGCCTGCTTCTTCTATACGACCGTCCGCCTTAAAAGACAGCGATACCATTGCCAAGGATACTGTTGTATCGATCATAGGGCTTGGGTATGTAGGTTTGCCTCTTGCCGTTGCTCTCTCTCGAAAATTCAATGTAATTGGGTTCGATATCAGTGAGGCACGGGTCACTGAGTTAAGGGATGGGTACGACCGTACTTTTGAAATCGAGGCTCCGATTTTAAGAGCGAGTAGTATGCGATATACGACCGATGCTTCGCAAACCAGGGACGCTGATATTCATATTATCACCGTCCCAACACCCGTTGATCAGGATAATGAACCGGATCTGAGACCGTTAGAAAGTGCTTGCACTACTATTGGCGCGGTTTTGAAAAAAGGCGCTATTGTTGTCGTTGAAAGTACAGTGTACCCCGGTGTTACTGAAGATGTCTGCGGTCCTGTTCTTGAACGTACTTCTGGGTTGAAATGTGGACAAGACTTCTATCTGGGCTATTCACCTGAGCGAATTAATCCGGGTGATAAAGTGCATACTGTGGACAAAATTATCAAGGTTGTTGCCGGTCAGACGGAGCAAGTAGCAGACATACTGGAAGAGTTGTATGGCGCCGCGACAACTGGCGGTACATACCGCGCCAAAAATATCAAGACAGCGGAAGCTGCCAAAGTGATTGAAAATGCGCAGCGTGATATCAATATCGCCTTCGTGAACGAAGCGACGATGATTTTCCAAAAATTGGGGATATCTGCGTATGATGTCCTTGAAACCGCGGGAACAAAGTGGAATTTCCTGAACTTTACACCGGGTCTCGTTGGCGGTCATTGCATCGGTATTGATCCGTTCTATCTTGCACATAAAGCGAATGAAGTTGGTCACAATCCGGATCTCATTCTAACTGGGCGGCGCATTAACGAAAGTATGGGACAATTTATCGCTGACAGCATTGATGCGCGCTTAACTGGAAAAAGCCGGATTTTGGTATTGGGCCTGACATTTAAAGAAAATGTTCCTGATTTGCGTAACACCAAGGTTCGGGAAGTCATTAGTGGGCTGGAAGCCATGGGCCATGAGGTCGATGTACATGATCCGTTAGCAGACAAGACAGAAGCCCAGCAGTTCTTTGATATCGATTTGAAAGAGAATCTTAGTAACCTGAAAGGGTATGACGCTATCGTGGGGGCAGTTGCCCATTCGGTTTATCGTGACCTCTCAACCAATGCTTTGGAAGGTATGTTAAATGAGGGCGGTGTTATCGCGGATGTGAAAGGCATATGGCGGGGAACCGAATTCTCTGATGGCGTTCGGCGCTGGCAGCTTTAATCGCTAACTTTATCCGTATTTTGGTGCAGGGCCCATTTGATGACAAGTGGGTCGCTATTGTTTAAGCGGCCACGAAGAACGATTTGTTTCGTGTTACGAACCTCTCCGGCTTGCGCGCAATAAACGCTCTCTTCTAGAAAAACCTCTGACAAGCTCGTCATAAATGTCCACGCAGCTCCGTCTTTTGTCAGCATAAGAATGCTTCGCCCACCAACACTGTTTGAGACACTTAATTCAGGGTGTAGATGAAAGCGCAAGCAGAAGTCTATGGCCTCTTGTCTATTATTTGGGGCTTGAACGGTGTCTTCCCCTTTTAGGCTTTGCCCAGTTGAACCTAGAAAAAGGCTCCTTGTGTGTTTAATATTTATTGAGGCGTCATATCCTAAGTTTTCAAATTCTAACCAGTGATTGCCGCCTTCTTCGTGAAGTGTAATTGGTGCAGGATCAAGATTTTTGCTTTTTTCCGATCCGGAAGATTTTGTATTTCTATCGCTTATGCAAAGCGTTGAATGAGCGGCAGTTTGCGCAAGGGCACTTGACCAATCAGAGCTTTCATCGGGGTGTGCACCACAATTCACAATTAATCGATTTTTATCATGGCTGAATTCGAAACTGCCAATACCGGCATAAGCGGGTCTATTTGTTTTTTTGTCTTTACGAGCTGTTTCGACAATAAGTGTTGCCGATCCTTCAGCAAGGCGCGCAAACCCAGCTTGTGTAAGTTGAACGGGCGGCAGAGTAAGGAGGGCAGGTTTTTCGCTTAAAGAAAGAACTTGGCTGCATGCCGACTCATCCAAGCTATACCCGCCATTGAAAAGAGCGAGTGCCCCGTCTCCATGTTGAAAAAATCGTACGGCAGAGGTTAGTCGTTCAATGGCAGATGTTAGGGGTACAGGCGATAGCATATCGGTATTGGTATACGTTGCGCTAAGTGCCATCAGATCAGCGAGTGCGGCCAGGTGCTGACTGGGATTACGAGATATATGTGAGCCATCGGGCAAAATCACTTTATCAATCTCGATAAGCAGTTGTTCTTCAAGTCGTCCGGCATCGGATTGTGTATCTGTGAAGCAGGCAGTCCCGAGATACAGGGCAAGATAAAGTTCGAATTGGTCGGCCTCTTTCGAAAAATATCGGCAATAACGCTTTAGATGTTGCAGTTGGATGCGCAAGGATTGGATGAATTTGTAATTAAAATCACCGTCATTTTTTGTCAGCAAAAACGCACTTTGCTGCATCCAGTTAATCAGCCTTCTAGCCAGAATATAGGGATCCCAGATGTGGGGTTGATAGCCCTCGAACTCTTTAATCCAAGATAGCAATAAAGCGCGTGAATGGCGCCGGGCAGCATCTGAATCGTTTGCAGAAAAATCTCGCAGCCAGTTAAATCGATGAAGTTCCTGATGCCAGTAGAGAGGCAATCCTTTGGTAAACCAGGGCTCAGCCTGCTTAAATTTGCTGCTGACACCCTGCAACAGGAAGTTACCTTGGAAGAGTGTGTCCGCGCGATCTTTTTGACCTGCGATGGCGTCCACCGGTGTGAAGAGAAAGCGCTTCGGCGTTCTGTTTTTCAAACTGCGACTATAAAGCGAGCTTGAAAACACTCTGTCTCTAAAAGTACGCCGAGGCGGCACGACACCGCTAAGCCTTATTTGGCTTGCCTCGGCATTACGCATTAGCGGCCCAATAAGGCGTCTATATTCGCCTTGTAATGCTCTGGTCCGCCTCTAAAAGCGGCACTACCGGCAACCAACATATCTGCCCCCGCTTCGATAACAAGTGGGGCGGTTTCAATGTTAATTCCGCCGTCCACTTCAAGATCAATATCGCGGCCACTCTCATCGATCATGCCGCGAAGCGTTCTGATTTTATCTAGCTGGGATACAATAAATTTTTGCCCGCCAAATCCCGGATTAACACTCATCACCAAAATGAGATCAACTTCATCCATGATATGCTCAAGGGTCGAGGCGGGAGTTGCAGGATTTAAAGACACTCCCGCTTTTTTGCCGAGAGATTTGACGACTTGAAGGCTGCGATGAAGATGTGCGCCTGCTTCTTGATGCAGTGTAATGATATCTGCACCTGCATCTGCAAATTCGGGGATGTACGGATCTGCAGGAGATATCATCAAATGACAATCAAAAGGCTTGTCTGTGTACCGCAGGGCCAAAACTGATATTGGGGACAAAATGTCCGTCCATAATGTCAATATGGATAAAATCAGCACCGGCTTCGTCAATGGCCGCGACTTCTGCCCCGAGTTTGGCAAAATCAGCAGCCAAGATGGAAGGTGCAATTCTAACTGGTTTACGCATAACTATCCTTTAGCATGTCGATCGAGAGCCCACAATCAGGAGCTTTATTGTTTTACCATGCGGCAAGCAAAGAAGCCGTCCATACCTCCCAAGGTTTCTTTATTGTTACCGTCCATGTGGCAGGGTAGGCAACGAAGTTCACCATTTTCGTTAATGATCTCATCCAGGCCACCAACTTCGTCAGGTGTAACAGGAACGCGTTTCATCTCTGGGTTACGGCTCAAAGAACACGTACTGTAGACCAACGTACCACCAGATTTTAACTGGGAAACTGCTGCCTCAAGAAGGCGAGATTGCAGGATGACCAACTTGTCTACATCTTCGGGCTGCTTCAGGTGTGCAACGTCCGGATGACGCCGAATTGTTCCGGTGCTGGAGCAAGGTGCGTCAAGTAAGATTGCATCAAATTGTTCTGCCGGCATAAATCCGATTGCGTCGGCTGCTTTCACAGTGACGTCAAGTTGCAGGCGTTTCATGTTTTCTTGAAGTCGTTCAAGACGCAACTTGGAGCGATCAAGGGCAGTTACATCTGCACCCATAGCGGCAAGTTGAGCGGTTTTTCCGCCAGGAGCGGCACAGGAATCCAGAACGCGTTTTCCATTAAGATCGCCAAACAGTTTTGCAGGCAAGCTGGCTGCAAAATCCTGTATCCACCAAGCACCTTCTTGAAATCCTTCGAATGCTGTGATTGCACCGCCAGCTTTTCGGCGAAGTTGGCCAGTCGGAAGAAGTTCCGCTTCCAGCTTCTCTGCCCAACCCTCCGGATCAGATTTTACAGTAATATCTAGAGGGGCTTCTATAATGTGAGCCTCAGCAATTTTTGTGGTTGTTTCCTTGCCGTAGAACTCTGCCCAATCGTCCCACATCCAGTCTGGAGTGTTACGTCTTGGCTGGTTCATTTTATCCAGCAAGTTCTTGCCTTGGCGATCTGTACGCCGAAGCAAGGCGTTTACCAGTCCCTTGAATTTACTATTATCCGGAATTAGCTCTACCGTATCATGAACAGCAGCGTGGGGTGGAATATCCAGAAAGAGAACCTGAGTGATCCCAACGCGAATGACATTCTTGATGTTTTCAGCACCTTTTGGGAGTGGACGGTCCAGCATCTGGCTAATGAGCGCATCGATAATACCAAGATGGCGCAGTGTCGTCGAGGCCATTGCACGGGCAAGGGCGCGGTCTCGGTTTTCCAACCCTTTTAGGGAGTCTGAAAGAACGTCTTCAAGCAGCTGGTTTTTACCAATAACCTGATTGAGGATGTTTACGGCGCGTTTACGCGGATTTGGGAGTTTATCAGTCATGTTGGCTATGTACGGGAAATTGAGGCTGGGGTCTATAGCAGTATCAGCATCAATATGTTAGAAATCGATCATTCTTAAAGATAGGTAGAGCCAAATGGACAAAAAACAAAATAGCCCGTCGTCCGTATCTGACGAACAAACATCAGAAAACGCAGAAGCGCAAAAAGAGCCTGCGCATAAAATGAAACAGATTGAAGGCGAAATTGGAGGCCCCTCTGGTTTGGAGCCAACTCGCTATGGGGATTGGGAACGCAAGGGTATTGTAAGCGATTTCTAGACCTTCATGATTAGCTGTCGGGTTTTTTACCACGTTCTGCTACCCAGATGCCCCCTAACACTAAGCTAAGGGCTAACCCATGATATATTTCAAAGGGTTCGCCTAAAAACGCGACGGCCATCAGGGACGCGAATATGGGAACCAGATTTACGAAAATCCCCGCACGGCCTGGCCCAATTAATCCGACACCATAGATAAAAAATATTTGTGCCAAGAAAGAAGGCAGCAAGGCGATGGCACCGATGAGCATCCATCCCGTTGTCGTGGGGGCTTGTGCTGCGCCTGAATAAATTTCGAAGGCAAGCAAAGGGATAGACGTCAGGAAAGCTGCGATTGCCAAAATAGAGAAGAAGGAAAGTGCTGCAACATCTGGCTTGGAGCGGAGTGCAAGCGTATATCCTCCATAAAGCATGCAGGCAATTAAAAGCAGAATATCCCCTTGATTCACGGCAAGGTCAGCAAGTTTTTCGAAACTTCCCCCTGAGGTAACCACCACAACACCAATTAGTGTAAGAATCACCCCGATAATTTGTCGTAATGTGATCTGAGATTTGAAAAACAAGAACGCTCCTATCAGTACAAAGATAGGGATAGCGCCTTGAATAATACCAATATTCACAGCAGTTGTTGTGTGAGCCGCGATATAGAAAAGTGCATTAAAACCGGTAAATCCTATACCACCCATAGCCATAAAATATCCGAGACGCGGCTTCAGAATGGGCCAGTCTCTGGCCAAACTTTTTCGGGCAATGGCCAATAGCAAAAGCAGAACGGTTGCCCAGCGCAACGTTACCAATGTTAGCGGTGAAACCTCTCCCACAGCCAAACGACTGAAAATGGCGTTTCCGCCCCAACACAGTGTTGTCATAGTCAGAAATAGATAGGCGTGACCATTGGTTCCAAGGCCTGGAACAGTAATGAATTTGTTCATGCGGGTAACTTACTTTGGCGAGTGGTAGCTGATTAAAGGCCGCCCATTTTGCAGATATGGTCCCAGGATGCTTTATACACAGGAACAACAGAAAGGCGACTTTGGCGGATCAAAGCAAGATCAGCAAGCTTTTCTTCCTCTTTTATTGCACCAAGTGTGACAGGTTTGGGGACAGTTTTTACGGCCCTAACGTCTACCATTCCGAAGCGACCTTTTGGATCTGTATGATCGGGATAATATTCTTTAATGACTTCAACGATGCCCACAACACTTTTTTCCTTCACAGAATGATAGAAAAAGCACTGATCCCCATTTTCCATGGCTTTCATATTGTTGGAGGCCTGATAATTACGGACACCATCCCAATAAGTTCCCGCCTCTCCAGCGTTTAGCTGATCATCCCATGACCAGCTACCCGGCTCTGATTTGATCAGCCAATACTGCATGACTTACAGACCTGCGCCCAGCGCATGTTTCCATGGTTTTACATCAACAGATGCAAAAAGACCGGCGGCGCCATACGGGTCAGCTGCCACCCATGCACGAGCAGCTTCAAGTGAGCTATCTTCGAAAATGAGGAGGCTTCCATTTGGCGTTTCCCCGTCATCAGCCGTTGAAGGCCCAGCTAGTTTCAGGGCGTCTCCTTTGGCCTTTAAAAAATCTACATGCGCTGGTCGTGTATCCATGCGGACCGGAAGATGGTCAGCTTTATCGACGCAGACTGCTATAAACAACATGATTATTTCCTATCTAATAATTCTCTTTAAAAACCAGCCAGCTTTTCATCTCGAAACGGTCTTGCTAGCAATTCAGTTACCATTCTATCTACCGAGGCGCCTTCATTCAGTATTTTATTTACGGCAATACAAATAGGCATCTCGATATTATGCTTTTTTGCAAGATCGCATAATGCGGCGGCGGTGTGAACACCTTCGGTAACAGAAATTCGGCTTTCCAGTATTTCCTGCAGGGATTGCCCCTCTCCAAGGGCGAAGCCTAGGGAATAATTGCGTGAGGCATTCGACGAACAGGTAAGAACCAGATCTCCAAATCCGGACAGCCCCATGAGGGTTTCTGCTTTTGCCCCCAATTTATCTCCCAAGCGTAAAACTTCTGCCATGCCGCGTGTGATGAGAGCGGCACGTGCGTTTTCTCCATATTTCGCACCGCCTACTATCCCACAGGCGATAGCAAGAACGTTTTTGATGGCGCCGCCCATCTGTGCGCCGATAACATCGTCCGTGTAATAAGGGCGGAATGTAGGATGTCCGATGGCATAGACCAGTTTTTTCCCAAGTTCCTCTGAATGTGCTGCAAGAGTGGTCGCAGCTGGCAGACCTTTCGCAATTTCGCGGGCAAAATTCGGGCCTGAAAGAATTGCGTATGGTTGGTTTGGCAATGTTTCTTCGATGACCTCACTCATCATCTTCTCTGTGCCATTTTCAATGCCTTTGGAACAGATCACAATTGCTGTTGTTGGCTTAAGATGATCACCAAGTGCGATTAGATTGGAGCGAAGATGTTGAGAGGGAACGACGTTTAGTAGTACATCAGCCCCACAGACACTCTCAAGATCGGCGGTCGCGGATATACTTTCGGGCAAAGTAATACCAGGTAAGTATCTATTGTTTACCGAGTTTTCATTCATATCACGAGCATGATCTTCATTGCGGCACCACAACGCAACTTCTCGTCCAGCACGTGCAGCAGCAATGGCAAGTGATGTACCCCATGCTCCTGCGCCGACAACGTTTACTTTTTCCATGATCCAAATCCTGCGTTTCACTAGTCATTAAGTAACATGAAGAAATGGAAACCGAAATGGAAGAAGTCAAAAAATGGTAAGTACAACATAGGATTAAGGGAAGCGGAAGTATCCGAATATTGAATTGTTTCGGTAAGTTTCGTTCCAGTAAGAACGAGTATTAAATGAAACCACTAAGGCAAAAAAAAGCTCCCCGCCGGGAAGCGGGGAGCAAAGTCTGAGCTAGAGAGGATAAGCTAGGCTTATTCTCAAGAACGATAATACAGACAGTTTTTGCTATTGCAAGTCATTCTTAATAGCAAGATACGACTATTTTGAAATTATATTCGATTGGTGTTCGTTTTTCGCAGTTTTGTTGAGTTTTGTTATGGAAAAATCATAATTTTTTTTGCCAGAAAAGGGCTTCTCCGGCCTCAGGGTCGAGACTGTAGGGCGCAAATCCGAATTTTCTATATGAATTTTGAGCCACTTTATTACCCGACAGAACTTCCAGCGTGATTTTGCAGCATTCTTTTTCTCTGGCAATTTCTTCGATCTTATCCAGTAATTTCTGACTAAGCCCCAGACCCCGAAATTCCTTAAGAACTATAATGTCGTGAACATTAATAAGCGGCGCGCAAGCAAAAGTAGAAAATGCGTCGAAGCAATTGGCTAAAGCGGCGGGCTTGCCAGCAACATATGAGATGATGGAGAAAGCATGGGGGAGTTCTGAAAGACGGCGTGCCAAATTATCTTTTACGTGATTTGGCAATGCCGCCTCTCCCCCCATGGGATCAAGGGCGTAGCTACTCAGAAGAAAAACAAGATCATTTGCTTGTTCAGTGTTCGTGTAGTCAATTTTGACGGTACTGATGGTCATAATGAACTTGTTCCTATTCTTTAGCCGCCGAATTTCTCAACGCCGTCATCTGTTCCAATCAGAACCACATCGGCAAAATCAATGAACAGACCATGTTCGACCACACCTGCCATGGTGCTGAGGGTAATGGCGAGATTTTCAGGATCGTCAATGGCACCAAAAGCGCAATCAATAATCAGGTTTCCTTCATCCGTATGAAAATCTTTGCCGTCTTTTTGGCGAATGACAGGATCTGATCCCAGTGCTTCCATTTTTGGAAGGAGTGCACTTGCAGCGAAAGGAATAACTTCCACCGGTAATTTGAAAGCGCCAAGGGTTTCGACCATTTTCTTGTTTTCGGCGATGACAATCATCTGATCAGATAAAGACGCAACGATCTTTTCACGAAGATGGGCGCCGCCACCGCCTTTAATCAAGCGCATTTCTGAATCAACTTCATCTGTTCCGTCAATGGTCACGTCGATGACTGATACCTCGTCTAATCCAACAACTTTGATTCCTAAACCTTTGGCTTGTTCTGCAGTGGCTTCTGAGGTTGGGACAGCTACAATATCAAGTCCGTCTTTCACCCGTGCACCCACGAGATCCACCATCTTTGAAGCTGTTGAGCCGGTTCCAAGCCCGACAACCATACCGTCTTTAATATAGTCAACGGCCGCTTTTGCGGCTGCGAGTTTTTGATCATCTTCAGTCATGTTAGGTCCTAGCGTTCAGGCTTTATGCCCTGCAAAAGGGGCAGGTTCAGCATTGGGGTCTAATGGCCAGCGTGCTCGCGCCGCCATATCAAGATCATCGGTGAGGCCAAGGCGCAGGCGCTCGAGTCCCGCCCAGGCAATCATCGCACCGTTATCAGTACAAAGTTTAGGAGGCGGAACTACAAGTTTGTAGCCATTGTCATCTGCAAGTTTATCAAGAGCGGCACGCAGGCATTGATTTGCAGCAACACCGCCGGCGACGACAATATTTGAGCCCTCTGGGTAATCGGACTTATAGATTTTAAGCGCTTGTTTCATACGGTTGATAAGAGCGTCGGTTGCAGCGAGTTGAAAGCTGGCGGCCAGATCGAATTTATCTTGATCAGTGACGGTGCCACCCAATTTTTCAAGCGCAGTTCGTACAGCTGTTTTAAGCCCGGAAAAAGAAAAGTCGCAGCCGGGTCTTCCCTTCATGGGACGCGGTAAATCAAAGCGTTTGGGATCGCCTTTATTCGCTGCTTTTTCGACTGCAGGGCCACCCGGAAACCCAAGTCCCAGCATTTTGGCCGTTTTATCGAAAGCTTCACCAACGGCATCATCAATGGTTGTTCCAAGGCGCCGAAATTTTCCAACGCCTTCCACCACGAGTATTTGTGAATGACCGCCGGACACCAAAAGCAACAGATAAGGAAATGAAATACCGTCTGTCATGCGGACGGTGAGGGCGTGTCCTTCAAGGTGGTTGACGCCCATAAGGGGGATATCAGCCACAGCAGAAATTGCCTTTGCCGTCATCAAACCCACCAGAACACCTCCGATTAAGCCCGGGCCTGCGGTTGCAGCAACGCCGGAAAGGTCGGAATAATTGATGCCAGCTTCGGACATGGCTTGGCTTACCAAACGATCCATTTGGGTGACATGCGCGCGCGCAGCAATCTCTGGCACGACCCCACCAAAGGGGGCATGTTCTTCAACCTGCGACAAAACGACATTTGACAATATCTTACCATCTGCCGTAACGACAGCAGCGGCAGTTTCATCGCAACTACTTTCCAAGCCGAGGACAATCATTTGTTTTCTGTTCAAAAGCGGTGCAAATTGGGTATGGCTCTATCACTGAATAGGTAAACTCGCAACATGACGACCAATAAAAAATACAGAATTGGCACTCGGGGAAGTCCTTTGGCACTCGCACAAGCGTACGAGACACGGGATAGACTCTTAAAAGCTCATCCTGAAAAACTGACAGAAGACGATCTGGAAATAGTGGTTATCAAAACCACAGGGGATCAGATTCAGGACAGAGCCTTGAGTGAAGTGGGCGGAAAAGGTCTGTTTGTCAAAGAGATAGAAGAAGCCCTCATTCGTGGTGATATTGATTTGGCGGTTCACTCCATGAAGGATATGGAAACGACATTGCCGGATGAATTGGTCATAGACTGCATCTTGCCGCGCGAAGATCCGCGGGACGCGTTTATCTCTGCTAGCGGAGAATCGCTGGATGATCTTGCCGCCGGTTCTATTGTGGGAACGTCAAGTTTGCGTCGTCAGGCGCAGATTCTCAATCGCCGTCCTGATTTGAAAGTGTGCCTGTTTCGCGGAGCGGTAGACACCCGTCTTCGTAAACTTTCCGAAGGCCTGGCGGATGCGACCTTACTTGCCTGTGCAGGACTGAGGCGCTTGAAAAAAGAACATGTGATAACCCACGCCCTTGAAACAGAAGAAATGCTGCCGGCGGTTGCCCAAGGCGCGATTGGGATTGAACATAGATCTGCTGATGGCGTTATGGGAGAGTTGCTAGATGCCATCAATCACGCAGAAAGTAGATGCCGCGTAAACGCAGAGCGTGCCATGCTAGCAGAGCTGGACGGTTCGTGCCGTACGCCCATTGCCGGGCACGCCGTTCTAACAGCGGATAACCAGATACACCTACGTGCGTGCTTGTTCAGTCCGGATGGGGTTGAGCGTTTTGATGTGGAAGGTACGAGTAATATTGAAGACTCAGTTGCCCTTGGAAGATGGCTCGGCACCGAACTTCGGGAAAAAGCAGGACCGGATTTCACCGCGTTTCAGATATAGGGGAAAATGAAACTTCTTATCACCAGACCTGAGCAGGCCTCCCGCATTCTTTCAGAAAAACTTGTTTCTGACGGTCATGAGGTTCTGTGTTCTGCTCTTCTGGAGATTGTGTTTCGCGATCTTGAAAATTTAGATTTGCAGAACGTTCAGGCGTTTGTTGTGACCAGTGCTAACGGTCTTACGGCCCTTGTAAAGCTGACAGAAAACCGTGATCTGCCGCTTTTTGCTGTGGGCGACAAAACTGCGAAAGCTGCCAAATATGCTGGTTTCAAAACAGTGCATTCTGCAAATGGTGATGTTGCTGCACTGGGAGATCTTATAGAGAAAAAGTCTGCTCCGGCGGACGGTATCTTAGTGCACGCGGGTGGGGCCCGTCTTGCGGGGGATCTGGAAAAACAGGTTTTGGGCGCTGGTTTCTCCTATCGGCGGGAAATATTGTATGATGCAAATGAAGCGGAGACCTTTCCGGAAACCACAAGGGCGGAATTGATCGCAGGATCTCTGGAAGGAATTTTGATATTCTCTCCTCATACGGCAAAGGTTTTTAAAAGGATAGTTGACGCCGAGGGGCTAAACACACACATAGAAAAGTTAGATGCTTGGTGTTTGAGTTCAAATGTCGCATGTGAAATTGAGGGTATGGGCTTCCGCCGAGTTTTAATCGCGAAAAGGCCAACCGAAGATGCCTTGTTGGACTTGATAGAGAAAAATTCGGCGCTTAAAGTACAAGAAAAGACGAACAAGCCTGATAGGCAAAGGGAGCATGCTGTGTCTAAGACACCGAAACAGGAAGCAACACCAAAGAAATCAGAGACCAAGAAGGTTGAACCCGCAAAAACGGCTGCCCACTTCAAAGCCTTTTAAAGCAGTTGAGCCGGTTAAGAAATCGAATACCACTCGAAATGCCGCTGTCCTGTTCTTTGTGTTCTGTCTAGGGCTTGCCGCTTGGCCCCTAATTTTGCCGCAGGTTTCGAAGATTTTACCCGAACAAAGCCGCAATATCTTGCAAGGCTATCTCGGAGCGCAATCTGGCGATAAAGAACTGGCAGCGAAAGTTGCCCGATTGGAACAGGCTGTTGCAGCCGCTTCTGCTGCAACAAGTCGGACCGAGCAGAATTTGATGGAAATCTCAGCCTTGAAAACACAGGTTGAGAAGATGTCAGCGCAAACCGGATCTTCTCTTGTTGGCATGTCAGATAGATTGTCTGTTACCGTAGGCGCAACGAAATCCTTAAGCGCGTCTGTTGAAACTTTGAAATCGGCACCAGTGCAAATCGTAACGAGTGCCCCTGAGGCAGTTTCCGCTTCTTCGGCAGAGCCTTCAGCTGCAGCGGCAGCAAATATCGCAAAACTCGAAGCAGCCTTGGCGAATTTAAGTACAGAGCTTTCAAAGGTTCAGCGTGATCA
>MAAC01015566.1_pt1 | contig 29293 bp, 25 predicted proteins | sample 1115981 | NCBI WGS metagenome assembly MAAC01 (sample SAMN04961126, study PRJNA320927) | seawater metagenome | isolation source: sample BD02T64 sea water enriched with oil for 64 days | place: USA:Gulf of Mexico | collected 2013-07-27
ATTACTGATTTATCTTGGTCTAGAATTAACCACCCGAATGAGGTTGTTGAATTAGATCAAAAATTAAACGTTGTAATTTTAGACTTTGATGATAACAAATCTAGAATTCAATTAGGATTAAAACAATTATCTGCTCATCCTTGGGAAGCTTTAAATACTGATTTAAAAATTGGTGATAAAGTAACAGGTAAAGTTGTTGTTTTAGCTGACTACGGTGCGTTTATCGAAGTTTCAGAAGGAGTTGAAGGATTAATTCACGTTTCTGAAATGTCTTGGTCTACACATTTACGTTCTGCACAAGATTTCGTAAAAGTTGGAGATACTGTTGAAGCGCAAGTTTTAACTTTAGATAGAGAAGAGCGTAAAATGTCTCTTGGAATGAAACAATTACATCCAGATCCTTGGACAGATATTACTACTAAATACCCTGTTGGTTCTACCCATACTGGTACAGTAAGAAACTACACTAATTTTGGTGTGTTTGTTGAGCTAGAAGAAGGAATTGATGGATTGGTATATATTTCTGATTTATCTTGGACTAAGAAAATTAAACACCCATCAGATTTTGTAACTGTTGGTGATAAATTAGAAGTTCAAGTATTAGAATTAGATGTTGAAGGTCGTAAGTTAAACTTAGGACACAAACAAACTCAAGACAATCCTTGGGATGCTCATGAAGCAACATATGCTATAGACTCTGTTCATGAAGGAACTGTTTCTGAAAAGAACGATAAAGGAGCTACAATAGCATTTGCTGATGGAGTTGAAGGTTTTGCACCAAGTCGTCATTTAGACAAAGAAGATGGTGGGAAATTAGCAAAAGGAGATACTGCACAATTCAAAGTTTTAGAATTTTCTAAAGAATACAGAAGAGTTGTAGTTTCTCACTCAGCAATCTTTAGAGCTGAAGAGAAGAAAAATGTAAAAGTAGCTACTAAAAAAGCTGCTGATGCTGAAAAAACTACTCTTGGAGATATTGGAGGTTTAGCTGCATTAAAGAAGAAAATGGAAGAAGGTAAATAATTCTTTTCATAAATAATTTCTAAAAACCGTTGCATTTTGCAACGGTTTTTTTTTACATTCGTTTTAAAATAATATAGTATGAAAAAAAGAAATTTATTAGTAACAGTTTTATTATTAAGTATATTTAATTTATATGCCCAAGAACACGAACCAGAAATAAATTTAGGTGGAAATTTGGGTATTGCTACAAATAATACACAAGTTGTAGTTGGGTTAGATGGTGAGCTTTTGTTTGCTGTTGATTCTAATTTTAAAGTGGGTGTAGCAACAGGGTTAATTTTTACAACAGAAAACAATGGAGTAATACTACCATTAGCATTGTCAGGTCGTTTTAAAGCTGACAATAAATTTAGTTTAGGAATGGATTTAGGGTATGCATTGCCTATAAATAAAAGTAGTGGTAGTTTATATATAAGACCCATGTTAGAATATAAATTATCATATAGGTCTAATTTAAAATTTAGTTATTCGGGTTTGAATACTAATGGTTACCTAAATATTGGCATTCTTTTTAGGTTAAATCACAATAATAGATCTTTAACGATATCTTATTAAAAGCACAAAAATATATTATAAAATGTCGTTGAGAAATTAACGACGTTTTTTTTTGTGCTAATTATGTAACTTTTCACTATAAAATATCTATTTACCTATAGAGATTATAGGGAAAACAAATAGCTATTGTTTTAGTAATAAGAAATAAATTTATGTCTGTTTTATGCTGAAAATTGTGGGATTACTCTTTTATTTCAGCTTCAAATCATAGAATATAATTTATCTTTGTTCAGCTTATAAAAAAAAACAATGACATTAATAAAATCAATATCAGGAATTAGAGGAACAATAGGTGGAAACACAGGTGATAATTTAACACCTATCGATGCCGTAAAGTTTGCATCTGCTTATGGAGCTTTTATTCTTGAAAGAAATAAAAATAATACTGAATCAAATTCATCAGAAGATAAAAAGATAACCGTAGTTATAGGTAGAGATGCTCGTATTTCTGGTAAAATGATTTCTAGTTTAGTGGCTAATACCTTAGTGGGTTTAGGAATTAATGTAATTGATTTAGGATTGTCCACAACACCAACTGTAGAGGTTGCTGTTCCTTTAGAGAATGCACATGGAGGAATTATTTTAACCGCTTCTCACAATCCGAAACAATGGAATGCCTTAAAGTTATTAAACGAAAAAGGAGAGTTTCTAAATGGAGCAGAAGGAGAATTGATTCTAGCCAAAGCAGAGAACGAAGATTTTAGCTTTGCAGATGTTGATGATTTAGGAACCTACACAAAAAATAGTAGTTATTTACAAAAACACATTGAAGAAGTTTTAAACTTAGAATTGGTAGATGTTGAAGCTATTAAAAAAGCCAATTTTAAAGTGGTTGTTGATGGTGTAAATTCTACTGGTGGAATTTTTATTCCCGCTTTATTAAAAGAACTAAATGTAGCTTGTGTAGAATTGTATTGTGAGCCAAATGGAGAGTTTCCTCATAATCCAGAACCATTAAAAGAACACTTAACAGATATCTCTGAGTTGGTTGTAAAAGAGCAAGCAGATTTTGGAATTGTAGTGGATCCAGATGTAGATCGTTTGGCGTTGATTTCTGAAGACGGTTCTATGTTTGGAGAAGAGTATACACTTGTTGCCTGTGCAGATTATGTATTGGGAAAATTAGGAGGTGGAAATACCGTTTCAAACTTATCTTCATCTAGAGCATTGAGAGATGTAACAGAAAAACATGGCGGAACCTATACTGCAAGTGCAGTGGGAGAAGTAAATGTTGTAATAGCAATGAAAGAAACCAATACGGTAATTGGTGGTGAAGGAAATGGTGGAATCATTTATCCAGCTTCACATTATGGAAGAGATTCTTTAGTTGGTGTTGCCTTGTTTTTATCGCACTTAGCAACTCAAAATATATCATGTAAAGAATTAAGAGATTCGTACCCTAGTTATTTTATGAGCAAGAATAAAATTCAGCTAACCCCGCAAATAAATGATGATGAAGTATTGGAAACAATGGCAGCTAAATATCAACATGAAAATGTAAATACAATTGATGGTGTAAAAATTGATTTTGCAGATGAATGGGTACATTTACGTAAATCTAATACAGAGCCGATCATTAGAATTTATACAGAAAGTACCTCACAAGAAAACGCTGATTCGTTGGCAAAACGTTTTATAAAAGAGATTGAAGATGTTATTGCATAAAAAAACAACAAAAATTTTAACAGCACTTATACTATTGCTTGTTAGTGTGAAAATGGTTGCTCAAGAGCCAATTGAAGAAAAAATTACTAACAAAGGTAAGTTTTATGTGTATTGGGGATGGAACAGAGGTGCATATTCTGATTCTAATATTCGTTTTAAAGGAGAAAATTACGACTTCACATTGTCAGACGTTACGGCAAATGACAGACCAACAAAGTTTGGTTTAAATCCATATTTTAGATTAGATAGAATTACAATTCCGCAAACAAATTATAGAATTGGGTATTTTTTTAAAGAAAATTATACAATTTCTATAGGAGTAGATCATATGAAGTATGTAATGAATGCAGACCAAAATGTGATGATCAACGGAACTATTAATACGGGTTCTGTATATGACAACGTGTACAACAATGAATCTATTAAATTGGTTGAAGACTTTTTAACTTTTGAACATACCGATGGGTTAAACTATATCAATGCAGAAGTGAAGCGTTTTGATGATTTTAGCTATTTGTTTGGCTTGAATTCGAAAAACTTCCAAATTAATTTAACAGAAGGAATAGGAGCGGGAATTTTATTTCCGAAATCAAACACGAAACTATTGAATAAAGAAAGGTATGATGATTTTAATGTAGCTGGTTGGGGTGTCTCTGCGAGTGTTGGATTAAACATTACTTTCTTGAAACATTTTTTTATACAGTCTGATGTAAAAGCAGGGTATATTAATATGTCGAATATTAGAACAACAAAAAATACTGCTGACTCTGCTTCGCAAAGCTTTTCTTTTATAGAGAATACATTGGTGTTTGGAGGAAGGTTTAGATTATTTTAAATTTTAGAAGAAAATGGAATCATTAGAAAAATATTTCAGTCAATTTAGAACTCATATTATTGGTGTAGATCAAACATTTGAATCTCCCTATGGAGAGCAACGGTTAATCTATACAGATTGGACTGCTAGTGGAAGAATGTATCGACCAATAGAAGAAAAATTAATAAACGATTTTGGACCATTTGTAGCCAATACACATACAGAAACGTCTACCAGTGGAGCCGCAATGACATTGGCATATCACGAAGCTAGAAACATTATTAAACGACATGTAAATGCTAGTAATAATGATGTGTTGATTACTGAAGGTTCTGGAATGACGGGAGTAGTCAATAAATTTCAACGTATTTTAGGATTGAAAATTTGTGATAGTTTAAAAGAATACACCAATGTGCCAGACCATTTAAGACCAATTGTTTTTGTGTCTCATATGGAACATCATTCTAACCAAACTTCTTGGTTGGAGACGATTGCAGATGTAGAAGTGATTCCGTGTGATGAAGTAGGTTTGATTTGTTTAAAGAGTTTTCAAAAATTATTAGATAAACATCAACATAGAAAATTAAAAATTGCTTCAATAACTGCAGGGTCTAATGTTACAGGGATCAAAACAAAATATCATGAAATTGCAAAAATGATTCATGCACATAATGGCTTGTGTTTTGTAGATTTTGCATGTTCTGCACCTTATGTAGATGTTGATATGCATCCAGAAGATAAAGAAGCATATTTAGATGCTATTTTCTTTTCTCCACATAAATTTTTAGGTGGCCCAGCAACATCAGGAGTGTTGATTTTCAATAAGAAATTGTACAAAAATGTAGTTCCAGATAATCCAGGAGGAGGAACGGTGAGTTATACAAACCCTTGGGGAGATCACGATTATTTTGACGATGTAGAAACTAGAGAAGATGGCGGAACACCCGCTTTTATGCAAACCATTAAAATTGCATTGTGTGTGCAGTTGAAAGAAAAAATGGGTACCGATAAAATTAAAGCTCGTGAAGATGAAATTAATGAGAAATTATTTGACTGCCTAGAATCTATTGAGAATCTTCATATTTTAGCAGAAGATCATAAAGATAGATTAGGGATCTTTTCATTCTATGTAGAGCATGTACATTTTAACTTAATTGTAAAATTATTAAATGACAGGTTTGGTATCCAAACTCGTGGAGGATGTTCTTGTGCAGGAACCTACGGACATTTCTTGTTAAATGTAGATAAACAAACATCTAGAGCAATTGAAAAACAAATTGTAGAAGGCTGTTCGGTAGAAAAACCAGGTTGGGTTCGATTGTCAATTCATCCAACAATAAAAGATGAAGAAGTAGACTTCATTTGCGAAGGTCTTAAAGCGGTTTGCAAAAATGTTGATGCATGGAAACAAGATTATGAATACGATGTAATCCAAAACGATTATAAGCACAAATCATATAATTCAGTTGAAAAGGAATTAGTAAAAAAGTGGTTTGCTAACTAATAAAAAAAGCCTTGAGGAAAACCTCAAGGCTTTTTTTATTTTGGAGCTTTATCTTTATGTTTAAAACGTTTGTGAGACCATAAGTAGAAATTCGGTTGTTTATATATATGGGCTTCTGTTAATCGTAAATACGTGTTTGTGATGGCGTTTTCAGCGAACTCATTAGGTGTGTCAGCTATCAGTTCAAATTCAGATTCATAATAGCCTCTCTTTATTTTTGTAGTATTCATGTTTACTACAGCGAAATCAAACTTTTTAGAAATCATTTCAGCTCCAGTAAATATTGGAACGTTTACATTTAGAAATTCTGACCAGTATTGATTTTTTTTAACTTGTGGTGATTGATCACTAATTAGCAAATACAATCCTTGTTTTTGCTGTTTAACATTGGTTACAATCCCTTTTATGATCTCAGAAGATTTTACACAATTCATTCCGTATTTACTTCTTGAATCTTTAATTAAGTTTTCAAATTTCTTGTTTTGAATCTTAGTGTAGGAGCCGTAAAAATCGATTTTAGTATGTAATGAAAGTCCTATTACCCATTCCCAATTTGCATAATGAGAACTTACAAGAATAACACTTTTGCCTTCTTTATAAAGTTTGTCAATTAGTTCAATGTTTTTATATGCATATCTTTTTTTGATGCTCTCTTTAGAAATTGTAAATGCTTTAATTCCTTCAATTAATGTATCTACAAAATGTCTAAAAAAATGTTTTTGAATTTGAACCAGTTCTTTTTCTTTTGTATTGGGATATACCAATTTTAAATTATCTAATACCACTTTTTTTCGATAGCCAATTACATAAAAGAAAAATAGATACATAACATCAGATATTATATACAATATCCTAAAAGGTAGTTTTGAGAATAACCATATTATTGGATATGTTAAGTAAAAAACGAGTTTATGCATGTTTATGTATCAGCTGCAAATATCGGATATAATTTTATTATACAGAAGCCAATCTATTAGATAGTTTTGCGTTAAGTTTGTACGTAAATATATTTGTAAAAATGAACCAATTTGTAGTAGTAATTATTATAGCCAATGTTTTAATGTCTATGAAAGGATTTAATGAGTATTCTTTTTTGGATAAATATAAATTTCAAGTAGGTAAAATACTGAGTGGAGAAAAAATACGAATGTTTACATCTGGTTTTTTGCACGTAGACTGGATGCATTTAATCTTTAACATGTATGCATTGTATCTTTTTGGAGATATTGTGGCCAATATATTAGGAACAATTAATTTTTTTGTAATCTATTTAGGTAGTTTGTTAGCAGGAAATATGTATTCGTTGTTTTACCATAAGTCAGAACCGTACTATAGTGCTGTAGGTGCTTCTGGTGCCGTTTCCGGAATTTTATATAGCGCAATTTTATTATACCCAAATATGACATTAATGATGTTCCCGTTGCCAATTCCAATTCCGGCTTATGTGTTTGGTGTTGGGTATTTACTGTACTCAATTTACGGAATGAAGAAGCAATTGGGTAATATTGGTCATTCTGCCCATTTAGGTGGTGCTATTGGTGGTTTTGCAATTACACTATTATTATTTCCAAGGTTAATTTCAGAGCATTTATTAATGGTTGGTTTATTAGCCGTACCAATAATTTTGTTGTTGCTATTTGGAAGTAAATTAAAGAATTTATAAAACACATAAAAAAACAGGGTTTATCTCAACTCTACTCGAGATAAAATTCTCAACTTATTTTGGTTGTTTTAAACAATATGTAACGTAAAAAAAAAAGACTTCATAATTAAATGAAGTCTTTTGAGCGAAAGACCGGGTTCGAACCGGCGACATTCAGCTTGGAAGGCTGACGCTCTACCAACTGAGCTACTTTCGCGTGGTAAAGAACTGCAAAGATAGTAGCATTCTTCAATACTCCAAGCGTTTTTTTAACTAATTTTAGTGTATTCTTAATTAGTTGTTATTCATTCGGTTCTAGCTATTTTTTGTGATTGCTTGTCAATAGTGAATTTATGAGGTTGTAAAGCATAAAAAAACCGAAACATATGTTTCGGTTTTTATGAGCGAAAGACCAGGTTCGAACTGGCGACATTCAGCTTGGAAGGCTGACGCTCTACCAACTGAGCTACTTTCGCGTGGTAAAGAGCTGCAAAGATAGCAGCATTCTTTGATTGTACAAGGGTTTTATATAAAAAATTAATAAAATTTTTCATCATCGCGGGTAACTTTCAGAAAATGAAACCCATAGATGTCAAACCCTTCATTATAATAGAATTTATGCGATTTTGTGTTACCAGTATAGGTGTTTAATTCAACAGCTTCACACCCTTTAGATTTTGTGTATTCGTAAATCCAATTAAACAATTGTTTGCCAATATCTTGGCCTCTAAATGCTTCATCAATAATTACGTGATCTGGCTCAACACTTTTGCCAATATAATGTTTCATGCTATACCATAGACCAGAAATTCCGATTAGCCTTTTATCTGCAAAAACTCCAATACACTCGTAATTTGAATATGTTGCCATCTCTAAAACGCGTTTTTTTAATAATTCTGTGGGCGTTTTTGTATTTACTTTTTGCAACAAAGGAATAATTTCTAAAATATTTTCCTTTGCAATAGGATGTATCTCAATATTCATTAAATTGTATTTTTAACAAAGATAAATACTCCAAAATAGTTATGGTGGTAATAAAAGAGATTTCTGTAGAAGAAACATCTGCTGTTAGATTAGAGGTTTTACGGAACCAAAGTGACTTGCCTGTTGAGTTTTTTGAAGATTTTGATACCTTTTATTTAGGAGCTTTTGAAAATAATGTGTTAAAAAGGATTTCTAGTTTCATGAAAACTACAAACGAGCTATTTGAAACACCGCAATATCAATTAAGGGGAATGGCTGCATGACCAATTGTAAGAGGTAAGATATTTACGAAGCATATGCTGAAGCCTTCTTTCAATCAATTAAAAGAAAAACAAATCAATATTCTGTAGTGTAATGACAGAAAAGCGGCATTAGGTTTTTATATAAGGTTGTTTTTTTTCGAAAAGCAGAACCTTTTGAAATTCAGTAGATTGGCGTACATTACAAATTGTAAATAAAAATAGTGTATTAGGAGGTAGAATAAGTTACTACAATACATAAAAATATAAATTAACTATTATGAAATTATTAAAACGAAGCCTTTTGTTGATCGCACTTTTGTTGACTATTGGTAATTATGCACAAAATAGAGATGTGAAAATTAAAGTAAATAAATTAACAGACAATATATATATGCTTGTTGGTCAAGGAGGAAATATAGCTGTATTTGTTGGAGAAGATGGGGTTTTTATGATTGATGATCAGTTTGCGCCATTAACAACTAAAATTCTAGCAGCCATTAAAACAGTAACAGATAAACCAGTTAAGTATTTAATCAACACACATTGGCATGGAGATCATACAGGTGGGAATTTAAATATGGCAAAGGAAGGAGCAATTATAGTTTCTCATGAAAATGTTAGAAAGAGAATGAGCATGAATCAGGTTATTAGAGGAAAAACTAGAAAAGCCTCTCCAAAGAATGCGTTGCCAGTAATTACTTTTACAGAAGACATGATGTATCATTTTAATGGTGATGATGTTTTGATTTCACACATACACGATGCGCATACCGATGGTGATGCCTTTGTATACTTCACCAACAACAATGTATTACATATGGGAGATGCTTATTTTCAAGGGAAATTCCCATACATAGACATAGCTTCTGGCGGAAGTATTGATGGTTACATTGCTGGAATACAAAAAGCAATAATGGTTTCTGATGATGACACACAAATCATTCCTGGGCATGGAAAAGTTTCAAAAAAATCTGAATTGAAACCGTATCTAAAAATGCTTAAAACACTTAGAAATAGAGTGCAAAAAGCGAAGAAGAAGGGAAAAACATTACAAGAAGTAGTGGCAAATAAATCGATAACAGCCGAATATACATCTTTTAGTGGGTGGATTACTGAAGAACGAATAAAAACAGCAATATATGCAAGCCTAAAAAAGTGATTTTTTTACAAATCACTTTTACCGTTCATCGATTAAAAGTGACAGTTAAACGAAGTTAAACTTTTCTTCGTCTAAATAAAATCCATTAACAGCTATATATTTATGATTTTTACTGCTAAATAAAAAAAGATTAATTTAATGAAAAAATTATCCCTACTCTTGATAGATGACGACGAAATTGAAAGAATGAAATTTAAAAGAGTTTGTCAAAAAAATAAATATCCACATGTCATTTTAGAAGCTAAAAATGGCGAGTTGGCGTTGGATGTTCTAAAAAATAAAGAAGCATTACCAGATATCATTATATTAGATTTAAATATGCCTAAAATGAATGGTATTGAATTTTTAAATATTTTAAAATCTGATGATGAATTAAAATACATTCCTATTGTGATTATGTCTAGCTCAGATAATTATTTAGATGTAAAAGAATGTTATAAAATTGGCATTGCGGGGTATATTATAAAACCATTACATTTTACCGATTATTCTATTAGAATTGTATCTTTATTAAATTATTGGAGTAATATTGAATTAGCGATCGATTAGTCATACAGCATTTAGTTTTTAAAAAGTAGATGTATTGATTTGGTTGATGGATGTCTAATTGCAAAGAAACGAACGAAAAAGTGTATCATTTTATGGTTGACAAAAAAATTGAAATACTTAAAAAAGAATTAGCAACAGAGAAAGCAGCAAGAGAAAAAGCAGAAAATGTCCTAGAAAAAAAAGCGATGGATTTATATCGCATGAATTTAGAATTAAAAGACACCAACGAAAATTTAAAAAAAGTAGTAGATGAAAAAACGGTGGAACTTGAAGGGATATTCGAAAATATTTTAGATGCATATATTTTAATGGATTTGTACGGAAACGTATTGAAAATGAATCCATCGGCGGTACGCTTTTTTGGCTTAGACATAAAAAAAGAGAAATTTAATGTGGTAGATATCATCCATGAAGATGATATAGAATATGCCATGACTTCTTTTCACCAGTTAATTGAAAAAGGCACTTTTCGAAATTACAAATCGCGTATTTACACCAAATCCAAAGAGGTGAAATGGGTGCAAATAAATTCTAGTATTGTACATGATTCTGAAGGGTTACCAGTTTTTGCACAGGGTATTGCACGAGACATCACACAAGAAAAAATAAATCAAGAAATTTTTAACGAACAAAAGAGAGAATTGAGTGTCATTGTTGATAATTCAACATTTGGGATTGTTCTGACGGAACAAGGAAAGATTATTAAAACAAATAAGGCCATACAAAAAGCATTGTGTTATACCGAAGAGGAATTAAATAAATTGGAAGTGAAAGATGTCTCTTTGCCAGAGGATAAAGAAACATCATATGCGTATATGCACAAATTAAATTCAGGTGAAATAGATCGTTTTTCAATAAACAAACGCTATAAAACAAAAAACGGAAAGATTATTTGGGCTAGAACAAGTGTTGCTGGAGTACGAGATGAAAAAGGAAAGATTAAATACCAAGTAGCACTAATAGAAGATTTAACAGAAGAGCTAAAGCAGGGAGCCTTGTTGGAAGCTTTGAATAGCTTAATGGCTTCGATTTTAGGAAAAACAAGCATTCATGAAATTGCCTGGGAAATTACCAAAAATACAATTGGGTTATTAGGCTTTGAAGATTGTGTTATTTATCTTTTAAACAAGGAAACAAATGCGTTAAATCAAATTGCAGCATTTGGAAATTTAAAATCATCCAATGGAACTGTTATTGATCAAATTGATATTCCTTTGGGACAGGGTATTGTGGGTACAGTTGCAAAAACCGGTATTCCAGAAATTATTGAAGATACGAGTAAGGATGATCGATACATTGTAGATGATATGATTCGGTATTCAGAGATTTCTGTACCAATTATAGCAGAAGGAGAAATTATTGGAGTCATAGATTCTGAGCACTCTAGCAAGAATTTTTTTACAAATGATCATTTAAAAACATTGCAGACTATTGCAAGGCTTGCAGCTACACAGCTTAAAAATGCCTTGAGTTTAGAATTGAAACAAAAAGCAGAAAAAGAGAAAGAGCAAATACTAAAAGATTTAAGAAAAAGCAATGCAGAATTAAATGATTTTGCACATGTTGTTTCTCATGATCTGAAATCTCCATTAAGAAGTATGAATGCACTGATTACTTGGATGCAAGAGGATTATTCTGAGTTTTTAAAAGAAGTAGAAGACACACATTTTGAAATGTTAATCAAAAAGATTGATAAAATGGATCATTTGATTAATGGAATTTTAAAATATGCGAGTGTAGATAAAATAGAAAAACAAGTTAAGAACATAAATATAAATATTATTGTTCAAGATATTTTAGAAACTATATTTATTCCTTCTCATATAAAAATTGTTGTGAAAGAAGAACTTCCGGTTATAAAAGGAGATAAATTTAGATTGCAACAATTGTTTCAAAACTTGCTTAGTAATGCAATTAAATACACAGATAAAGAGGAAGGTTTAGTGGTGATTGACTGTGTTTCTGATGGCATTTATTGGGAGTTTAGTGTGCAAGATAATGGCGTAGGTATTGATGAAAAATATTTTAAGAAAATTTTCAAAGTATTTCAAGTATTGGAAGAAGGTGAAAATTCTACAGGAGTTGGACTTTCAATTGTAAAGAAAATTATTGATTTATATAATGGTAAAATATGGTTAGAGTCAACAAAAAATATAGGAACTACATTTTATTTCACATTACTTAAATAGCTATGGAAGAACCCAATAGAGTATATTTAGAACAATTATCTGATGGTGATATTGCATTTGAAAATCAAATTATATCAATTATCAAAAAAGAATTTCCTACAGAGGTGTTAGAATACCAAAATAGTATAAAAACAAGTGATTTTTTAAAGACTGCTGAAAATGTACATAAGTTAAAGCATAAAATTAGTATATTAGGGCTAGAAAAAGGATATGAGTTAGCTGCTGAATTTGAAAAAGAATTAAAAAGAGGAATGCATACTCAACAAGTTTCCTTTGAGAAAATTTTGAATCAAATAGCTGTATACTTGAATACAATTTAAAATCCCCACATATGAAAAGTTTAATTATTGATGATGATGCAACTGCAAGATTAATTGTAAAGAAGCTCTGCGCTAGCGTTGATAATATTGAAGTTGTAGAAGAGTTTTCAAATGCTATAGAAGCAATTAAATTTTTAAATTCTAATACGGTAGATGTTATCTTTTTAGACATACATATGCCTTCATTTTCTGGGTTTGATTTTATTAAAACACTCAAAGATCCTCCTAAAATTATTTTAACAACTTCCGACAGAAGCTTTGCATTGGATGCTTTTGAGTATAGTTGTGTAGTTGATTACTTAGTAAAACCTATTGAATTAGATAGGTTTAGGAAAGCTGTTGGTAAACTGTCTGCATTCAAAAATAATGAGACGACTAATGATATTCAATCTTCTTCAGAACCTTCTGTAAATGATTTATATGTAAATATAGACAGAAGATTGATTAAAATAAATATCCCAGATATTTATCTTATTGAAGCCAAAGGAGATTATATTAAAATAAAAACTGAAGGTAGTAACCATATAGTACATTCTACACTAAAAAAAATAGAAAGTAAATTGCCTTCTGAGATGTTTTTAAAAGTACATAGGTCTTATGTTATTAATATTCAGAGAATTATTGATATTGAAGACAATAGTGTTTTGATAAAAAAAGATGTAATTCCTGTAAGCAGATCAAATAGAGGGGAATTGATGAAACGCTTAAATTTATTATAGTTTTTTAAACTAATCCCTTTTATAAAACCATTCACCTATACTTACAGAGAGATTAACGAAATAAAAGAGACTGTAAGCAGTGTGTAGATACATTTGTGATATAAAACCAATATATCATGAAAAAATCACTACTCTCTTTATTGATAATTATTTCACTTTCGTCATACGGACAATATAATTATCTAGGAACATACACTTCAAACGGAACCCCAAATTACTTGGAAACTGTGGGAGATGTAATTAGTGTTGCGACACAAGAATTAATAAGTAATGCACTTCCAGAAAGTTTTCCTGTACCCGATTATAACCCACATTACATTTCATCAGGATACGATACAGATTTGTCTTTAAGCGAATCAGCAGATGTATATGTAACATTTGTCTCTGAAGGAGCAGGATATAGAAATGTTTTAGGATTTTACACCTATGATATTAATAACCCACCAACTACAGCACCTTTAATTTCAGAAGTTACCATTATTTTCCCTAATGTTTCAGCGTTAGGAAGTGGTGGTGGATTGCAAATGGGAGACAAAGTTAAAATTGGGACTTTTCCAGCTGGTACAGGAATAGGTTGGGTATTAATAGCAAATGGATGGCAAGGAGGAGCAGTAGGTTCAGGGTATTGGAAATTGTATTCTAATACAGATTTCAATCCAGAATATGACTCTACATTAAGGCATCACAATGTTTTATTAGCAGATGCAGAAAATGAACGAATATTATTAGGATTTGAAGATATTAGACGTGATTATGGCTTTTGTGATAATGATTTTAACGATGCCATTTTTTATGTAACGGCAAATCCATTTTCTGCAATGACAACTACGAACTATGCGGATGTAGGTAGTGCAACAGATGATGTTACTTCTGCTAGTGGTAGTGGCTTAGAAAGCAACGGTAAATTGGCTAGTTTAATTGCAACAAGAAATTTTAATCGTAAAAAATCAGGGATTGTATTAAATCAAAAAGAAGCACAATTAGTTTATAATAAATCGAACACTTTAAATTTAAAAACATCAAGTACTCAACTTCAAAGTTACTTACCTGTTACAGGAATGTATGGAGATGAAATAGCTCATATTTCTAGTCCAACAGATTTGTTAGAAATTACAAATGCTGAAGAAGTCTTTTCATTAGATATGTATAAAGGTGATAAAAGAGTTTCAGCAGTGTTAGCAACCTCTACAAAAGGAAAAATATACGACCACTCAAAAGCAATCTGTGATCGATTAAATAACTCTAGTTTAGAAGATGTTAGATCAGTTACAGTTCGTGGTCATAAAATAATAAGTTCAAAAATTAAAAGACCCGATTCTAACATTGAATATACCTTAAGTTTTTCAGTAAAATTAGGTGCTACAAGTAACGAACTATTCAGCTTGTGGAATGTTGATCAATATCCAGAAGGGGATTATTATAATTTTCAAATATGGGGAAGCTCATTTTCACAAGTGTTTACTATTGCAAATTATATTTTAGATAAATTTACTGCAGAAATAACATTTACAAGTACTCCTGTAGATGATAATATTCCAACAGTATTTGTGAAATCTGGTTATTATAAAAAAGGAGAGGTGCATTTAAACTTGATTAATAAAAGTAAATCGAGTTCAATCACTTTTAATGCAAATATTTCTGAGACAGAGGTATCAGCAACTACTCAAATGGCAACAATTATTGCTCTAAGTGGAAAATGGAACGAATCGATTACAGTTGCAACTGGAACCCTATTTGATATTGGTTTATCGATATCTACAGATATTTCTGTCCAAAAAGATGCCTTGTATTTGGCAGATGGTCCTTGGGGTATCGATTATTTAAATGAGTATGTAACAATTAATGAATTTAAAGTTGATAAAGGTATTACGGATGTTGATGAAAATTTGCATCAAGTAGAAAGACAACCCAGTGTTTCAGGGCAAGTAAAAGGAACAATGAATTTATTTAGACATGTATTAGCTGGAGATCAGACATTAAATGTAACTGAGTACAGTGTACTTCAGTTTGAAATGGAAAATAATGTTCCGATTGAAATTATTTTAGTTCCAGAAAACCTTTCTGATTGGAATAATAGATTGAGAAAAACGGTAGCTATAAATGAAACAAAAACACTACAATCGATAGCATTTGAAGATTTTGTGGATGGGAATGGTAATACAGCTACATTACAAGATATAAAAACCATTGTATTTTCTGTAAACGGAGATTACATCAATTTTATAGATTTTAATTTAAGTGTTTCTAACGTTGCTTTCGGTAACTCAGAAGTTCTTTCTGTAGACGATGTGTTTTTAGAAAAAACAAAAGTTGTTAATTATCCAAACCCGTTTTCTAAAACAACTACGATTAAATTGGTAAAAGGAACTCAATTTATAGATATACAAGTAGTAGATATGCTGGGTAGGATTGTTGATAGGCAAAAAATTAACACCAATGGAAATACTAAAAAAGTAATTTATAACTCCCCTATACAATTAAAAACGGGGATCTATAGATATTTATTTTATGATGATACAAAACAAAAATACAAAGGTAGCTTTATAATATATTAGGTTGTTTGGTTAATTAGTTGGGAGGTGGAAAGAAATTTTCACCTCTTATTTTTTATAAAAAAAGGTTGCTGTTTAAGATACCATTTAAATCGAAAACCAATTTCTGTAAATTTAAAACCGGCAGCCGTTACAGAGGCAATATTACTATGATTCACAAACAAATTCGCAATGCTTCTTTCAGAAAACTTATAGCCTAATTTGGCTTGAATTCTATAGGTGTTTTGTCTTTCAGTATTTTCAATATACTGAAAACCCATTGCAGCATTTAAGCCATAAAACCATTCGTTGTTTTTGATGTTGTTTTCGTCTCTCAATAAATCGATAAAAATCTCTACTGCGTTAAATTCTCTTGGGCTAAAATAAATACTTGGAACTTGGTTTTTAAAAGTAATGTACTGGTAATTTAACCCTGCTTTTAAAATAGGATTGTTTAAGATTGTATAATAGGCAGAAGTAAATAAGAGGTTACGTGTATTATTATCGTTTTGAGAAGTATAATAATATTGAGTAAACCACCCAAAGTTAAAATTAGTATTCAAACTATAGTTCACATAATAATTATTTTGAACAATTTCTCTACTTAATAAATCTGCATTAAAATCTTGAAGCTCTCGTTTATAGCCAATATCTAAGTTTTGCAGTTTGTAAGGTTTGATATTTAATGAAATATCAGTGAGAAATTGAGAGTACTCAGTAGTGATTGCAGATGCTGTAGTGATTCCTAAATTTCCATTAAATACAACTGTAGGTACTAATTGATAAGAAATACCTCCAAGAAAACTATGGGATGTCGCTTCTTTATTTGAAGCGGTATTTTGAGTGGCTCTATAGGTATAATTTGTGTTGAACTTGAATTTCGTTGAAATAGGGAAGGAGAGACCAGAATAAAAAGAGGTTGCTTCATTATTTCCATTGTCACTGCTATAAATAACTTTAGTTTCTATAAATGGGGTAAACTCTTTGTCTAGTTTTTTTAGAAAGGTGACAATATCCTTTTGATTGTTGTAAAATGTCAATGCTTTATTACCCGTTTTATATGCTTCTTTATATAAGCCTGATGCTTTCAGTGCATTTGCTTTTCCAAGATTACCATCAAAAGAAGTAGAATCATTTTTTAGAATATGATTGTAATCAGTAATACTTCTTTTAAAATTACTTTTATAGATATTTAATGTTGCTCTAAGAGAAAGCACCCAATTTTTATTTGGATGTTTTTCAGTAAGTGTTTTAATTAGTGCAGCCGCTTCAATGTACTTCCTGTTCCATATTAAAGCTTGCCCATAGCGTTCTTTTGTCTGTTGGCTTAGAATCTTATCTGTTTCTTTATTAATTGAACTCATCGCTTTAAAACTAATGATTAACGCTTCTTTTTCTTTTCCTTTTAAATGAGAAACTAATGCAAGTCCATTTAATGAAATTAACTTGTTTTGAGAAGTAGCACCAATTTTTTTATAGGTTGTTTCAGCTTTTGAAAAATCATCAGAAATAATATAAATGTTCGCTATACTTTGAAGTGTTTCAGTGTCATTTTTAAATAATAGTAGGTTTTCTTTTAATAATTTTACTGCAATTTTATACGCTCTCTTTTGCACATATTGATTCGCATAGCCTAAGTATATATATTTTTTTGAAGTCAATGCATTTAAATTACCTGGCGAAACGAGTAGCGCTTTATTAACAAATTCAAGCGCTTCATCATATATTTTTAAATTTGAAAGGGTATTAGCATATCCTAATAATGCAGGGAAGCTTTTAGCGTTTTCTTTAACTAAATTTTGATAATAACCTTTTGCTTTACTGAAACTTTTATTCCACAATAAAGATTCTGCATAATTCAGTTTGATTTCAAAATCTTGTGGATACTTTGCTAATAAGTCGGTAAAAATTTCAACAGATTTTTTACTGTTACCGTTTAGCCCAATTGCTCTTCCGTAGCAAAGTTTTGCTGTTTTGTTTGTTGGGTATTCAGCTAGGATGTTTTTAAAAAAAACTTCTGCTTGATTGTATTTCCCCGTTTCTAAGTATGTAAAGCCCTCTTTCATGTTTTGAGCAATACAAAATGATGAGAAAAAAGTGAATAAAAATAATAGATAGATTTTCCGTTTCATACGTGTCGTTTTCTGCAAGTTAATGAATCAAATCCAAACTTTTCCAATAATTCATCTATACTAATTATCTCTTCATCGAAATATAAGATACTTAAATACATTCTTAAATGATATTTGTAATAGAAACATTTTATGAACCTAAAACCTAAATATCATGGCTTTACAAATAACAGAAAAGAAAGGGAACTTTTACATTCAAGGTAAAATCACATGTGATAATGTGCAGGCATTGAGACTACATTTTGAGTACGTTTTACGAAAGAGAAAATACGTTACTATAAATATTAGTGATGTAACTGAAATTGATTCGGAGGGCGTTGTAGCCTTTACTCAGATGTACCAATTTGCTCAATTAACAAAGAAAATTTTCACAATTATTGGAGTTGGTAGCAAAGAAATGTATGATCATTTTAGAAATCAAAATATTGCTTAACAAATAGTATACTAATTAAAAAACAAATTAAATATGTCACTTGAAATTATAAACAACAAAGGTGTTTTTGAAGTGTGTGGAGAATTTACTTCAGAAAACAAAGGAATGGTAAAAGAATATTTTAATGATCTTTTAGATAACTATTATGAAGTAGTTATGTGCTTGGATAAAATAAAGAAGATTGATGAGTCTGCAATAGATGTCCTAAAATTTATACACAGAAAAGCAGCAAAAAGAAGTAAAGTGTTATTTGTTTTAGGGAGAAAAAACTCAATGATAAATAGAACATTTAAAATTTTTAACATCTCATACATTTTTAAAAATGATTACAATTAATTCAATAAAAAGAAAAATATCGTCAGAGCAGCTGTTTATGATAAGTGTATTAGTTGTTAATGGAGGAAACTACCTTTACAACCTATTGTTAGGGAGAATATTAGGTCCGGTTTTATTTGCAGATGCTGCAATCCTAATAACATTTCTATTGACCTTATCTTTTGTTGCTATGACTTTTCAATTAGTAACAGCAAAATTTTCAATATTATTTAGGGTAAAAACATTTAAACGTTTTGTTTCTTCTATGTATAAAAAGGCACTGTTTATAGGTATCTCTCTTGGAGTCTTAATCATTGTTTTTGCAACAGAATTACAGCAAATATTTAATACATCATCATCATCAATGTTTGTTGTTTTTGGATTCGGTGTTCCGGTATATTTCCTTATGAGTATTAATAGAGGTGTATTTCAAGGGAAAAAAGAATTCAAATCTTTGTCTATTACCTATCAAACAGAAATGCTTAGTAGGTTGCTAGTAACACTTGCTCTTCTTTTAATTTTCGGGATTGAATCTCCAGTAATAATTGCAATAGGAATTATAATCTCCTTTGTATTTGGAATGTTTCCCTTTAAATCAAAGGTGTTTTTTCTTCAAAGAAATACACGTATTAGAGAAGTCTATAAAAAACAAATAAAAACCTTTTTTATATTAACAGCGTTTTATGAGTTGACCCAAATTATTATCAATAATAGCGATATACTTTTGGTAAAACATTATTTTGAGTCTTATGATGCTGGGTTATATGCTTCTTTAGCATTAATAGGGAGAATGGTGTATTTTATTGCTTGGATGTTTGTAATGTTATTATTGCCCAAAGTAATACATTTAAAAAAAGAAGGTAAAAAAACCAGTGGTGTTTTATTTAAATATATTGGATACATAACATTTTTATCGTCTATTATTATTACAAGTTGTGTGTTGTTCCCAGAAGCTATTGTTCAGTTGTTATTTGGAGAAAGTTACCTTGGTATTTCTTCTCTATTATGGAAATATGCTTTAGCTACTTCTATCTTTGCAATCTCAAACATTTTCGCCTATTACTATCTTTCATTAGATAAATATGTTCCAGTGGTTATTTCTGGTGTTTTTGGACTATTGCAAGTTGTTTTAATTGTTTGGTTTCACGAATCCTTAGAGCAAGTTGTGCATGTGCAAATCTTTGCAATGTTCTTGTTACTTATAGTACAGCTACTATTTTACGGAGCAATAGTAAGATCAACAAAGAAAGTTTTAAGGTAAGAAATAGAAATCGTTCTTCTCTTAAAACAGAACACTCACCGATATTTTTGAGCTAACGAACTAAATTCATCAAGAACTTTTCCATTCTTTCTTGACCTTTACTTTAGAACCAATTCAACGTTTTTTCTATTGGTTTTTTATAGAGTATTAATTTAAACCCAACACGATCATGAAAAAAGATTTAAAAGAAATTAAACAGTATTTAGAAAGCACTTTAGAAGAATTTAGTGATGCCTATGTAAACTATGGTATTGATATGGACAACGAAACACAACTGATAGAAAAAGCACTGTACCGTGTAAATGTATTATTAGCAGAGAACTTGGAATATAGTATTGCAAGTTAACGTCAAGAAAATATAAAACAAACAACTAAATTTAAAATAAACAACCTATGAAACTTGCAATTATAACAGCATATCCGCCAAGTAAAGTAACATTAAATGAATACGCATATCATTTGGTAAAGCACTTTAGACAAAAAGAAGAGATTACAGAACTTATTTTATTAACAGATGTAACTAAAGGATCTAAAACCTTAGATTTTGAGGAACAAGGATGTAAAATAACAATTAAAGAATGTTGGTCATTTAATTCATATGCAAACGTTTTTAATGTTGCAAAAGCATTGAATCAAACAAAGCCAGACTGCGTATTGTTTAATTTACAATTTATGAAGTTTGGTGATAAAAAAATACCTGCAGCTCTTGGGTTATTATTACCATTAGTGTGCAAAATTAAACGCATACCAACAATTGTTTTGTTACATAATATTTTAGAACAAGTAGATTTGAAAAAAGCAGGGTTTACCTCGAATAAAATATTGCAAAAAATTTATGGCTTTGTAGGAAATACATTAACCAGGATAATTTTGAAAGCAGACATAGTTGCGGTAACAATGAAGAAATATGTGGGGGTTTTAGAGAAAAAATACAATGTTAAAAATGTAGTTGCAATACCACATGGTACGTTTGAAGTTTTGAAAGAGCCAACATTTAAATTGCCGAAAGGAGCATTTAAAATAATGACCTTTGGAAAATTTGGTACCTATAAAAAAGTAGAGCTACTAATTGAAGCTGTTCAAAAGGTAAGAAAATCTACTGGGATGGATTTAGAAATTGTCATTGCGGGTACAGATAATCCAAACGTGTTAGGATATTTAGAAAATGTAAAAAGGAGGTTTTCTTATGTTCCGAAGTTAATATTTACGGGCTATGTAGAAGAATCAGATGTGTCTAGACTATTTGAAGAAAGTACAGTAGTGGTTTTTCCATATACATCAACTACTGGTAGTTCTGGTGTTTTACACCAAGCAGGTAGTTATGGTAAAGCTGTGATTATGCCAGATTTAGGTGATTTAGCATTGTTAGTAAAAGAAGAAGGATATCAAGCAGAGTTTTTTAAACCAACGAGTGTAATAAGTCTAGCTAAATCAATTGAAGCAATTGTAACAAACGAAGCATATAGGATCGCTTTAGGAATCGCAAACTATAAAGCAGCAACTGAGTATCCAATGTCTAAAATTACAGATATATATATGGAAACATTTAATAATATTACAAACGAAAAGAAATATAAAAAAAGTATTACATATCAAGTGAATTAATCTATAGAAATGTATTTAAAAGAAGGTTTCTTTTTTCCATTTTTATTTATAAAACCAAAATGCTCTTGTGCATTTCTTCTCCAAGGAAGTATTCCTATTACTTCTTTGGGGATTTTTTTGAAATCATACAATGTCCAAGACATGAATGAAATATTTTCTTCCTTTAATTGTTGTTGCATGGTTTTATAATAAGCTGCTTGATTTGCTTCTGAACCGCTAAATAAATTCCAAAAACCACTGTAAGAACTAAGTCCAAACTCTGTAAGCACCACTTGTTTTGAGGTTGCTTCTTCTTGTAAAAATTTTAAAGCATTTTTTAAACCTGTTGGTTTTTGATAGTAATGAAAAGAGATAAAGTCCATTTCATTTTTCAGAGTAGCAGCACTTTTTGCATTTGACCAACCAATAGTAATAGGATGCTTTTTATCAATTGACTTTACTACAATTGACATTCTTTTTAGCCAGCTTGTAACTGCAATTTTACCTCGAGAATCAAAATCTAAATCAGGTTCATTTTTAATATCCCAAGCTAAAAGGGCAGGGTGGTCTTTAAACCTTGATACAATTTCAATTGCATGTTTTTGATTCAGTGTCCAATTTAAAACAGAATAATCACCATAAAAATCAAATAGTGTAATCATTACCTTTAATTCATTTACCTGAGCAGCATCTAAAACTTGTTTTAATAAGTTTAATTTTTCTGGGCTTACTTTTGCTTTTCCAAAATCTTCATATGGAATAAAGATTCTAATTGTATTTAACCCGGCAGTTTTAATAATTTTAAAATCATCATCAATTATAGAAGTATTAAACTGCTCACCAAACATATCCCATGGCGTTTTTTGAGGGTAATAATTAATTCCTTTTATGGTAAGTGTAGTGTCAATTTTTCTTGTATTGAAGGTGTGGTTTGTAGATACAGCATCTCTAATTAAATGTCTAACGCGCCAGAAACCATCTTCTAATAAAAGAATTATTTTATACGTAGCAGTTTCATAGGTTTCAAGAACAAAAGTATTATTACTATAAATGCGTTTATATTCAAGAACATTTGTATCTGTTAATACAACTAATTGGCCATCTTCGCTAAAAAAGTCTAAAGTTAAATGATGTGCTAATGTAGTTCCGTTAATCGTTATTTTATTTAACTTATTTTGTTTGATGATGCTGAAAATATTTTTTCTGGCACTCTCTGTGTAATAATCATTAATACCCGCTTTTAAATTTGTTTTGTATGCAACATGCCTCACATACCAAGCATCTAAATAATCATTTTCAATTTCAGAAAGTGTTTGGTCATCCATCTGTCTTCCTTTGTTTCTTAGCGGAGCCCAAGTTAATTCAGGAAGATACTGATCAATTTTTTTTAATTCAGTATGTAGCATTTTACTTCTATCAGCTCCAGTATTTAAATAGCCATACAAAGCAGCAACACCATACACTAAGAGTAATGTAATTGCAACATAAGAAAGGAGTATTGCTGCTCTTAAAAGATTTTTATTCTTTACCATAGTTTTTTAGCCTGTGTGTTTTTTGTAATTCCTGCAGTTCTAATTTGAAACGTGTAGGTGTCAGATTTATAGATCCCTGGCTTTAATTTGAATTTCACAAAACCATCCTTTGAAGTTTTTGTGATGATTCCTATTTCCTTTTTGTCTTTTAGTATGGTTAAGGTTACTTGTAGTCCATCTGGAATCATTTGATTCATAAAACTGGTCAAAGGTCCCACTGTTATTGTTCTGTTATCTTTTGAAAAAAGAAGATCAAAATCAGTAATTACCTGTGTGTATTTTATAGTGATGAAATCACTTTCAGAAATGCCTTCAACATACGCTTTAACGGTCCAATGTGCTTCTTGATCAGGGTGTATCATTTTAGCTGTAGCAATGCCCAATACGGTAGTACCAGAAGTTTTTAAGATTGCTTGTTTTTTATTTCTGATAAAAAAATAGACATAGGTACCATCACTTACAATATTCCCCAAAGAATCTTTAATAACTGATGTAATAAAAGAAGTAATTTGGTTCCCATCGGCATAGCTATGATTTCTTTTGGCGGTAATTGTGAAATTTGTAGGAATGGCAGGAACAACATTAACATCATACTCTTTAGAGTTTTTACCAAAACTTTCAGAAGATATAATCATCCTCCCTGATGTGTTTGGTGAGAAAATATTCTTGTAAGCAATCAATTGATCAGTTTTTATCTCCGTACTTATTTCATTTGCTAAAAATTGATGCTTTACAAGTACTGGAGTTTGAGGTTTTAAAGGATTGTCTAAACGATCTGTAGGGATTACAACGAGCATAGTAAAGTCACGACCACCAGCTTCTATACTTGGAGGGCCAAGATAGGTCTCCATACTATATACCGTAGTTTTTGGAGCTATTTTTAAGTTCCCAGAAATTGAAGTGCCATTGCTTGATAAACTCCAATTTACAGTTCCAGATTTATTGCTAATGTATAATGGAATCTCATAAGAGAGTATATTTGGAGATGTAGTTGTAGGTTTAATAAGAGTACTACCATAATTAGTAGCGCAATATAAAACAGGATTCTTTTTCTCTAATGAAGAAAAAAGCAGGATAATTTTACTCCCAGCTTCAAAATGAGTTTTAGTAGAAATCAACTGAATTTTGTTGCTTTTTTCTGTTGAGTTTTGACCAAGAGATATGTGTGATAAACATATCAAACAAAATAAATACAAGTATGTTTGTTTTTTTAGCATCAATTAGGATTTCCAATATAACTATTTAATTCAATTTTAATAAACGGATATATTTGATTATTGGTGAATTGTAACTCTGGTTTTGTGTGATTTAAAATTCTATTACGAACAATATCATCTGCAATACTTTTATTAGGCAATCCATTTACAAAGCAATTAGACATATCATCACTAATAATAGCAATCTCAGATTCTTTCATCAAACTATATTCAAAAGAAAGCTTTCGTTGCTGTCTAATCCCTTCATCTAGAAAAAGATGATCCACCCAAAGCATGTTTTTATTTTTGCCATAATACGTAACTAAAATTTGAGGTACAGTCACCTCATTCAACCCACTATTAAACAGCGTACCATTTATGTTGTTTTTGTTGATAGACAGATTACTTAAAGTTAAATCTTTGTATAAATCTGATCCAGAAACATTTCCTGCTGCTTGTAAGTTAAACTTGGTTGGCTGTTCACTTAACCGAATTGAGGTAAATTCATTTGGATTAAAAGTTGTAGGTATTGGATCTTCAACCTTTGACCAAGCGATGCCTTCAAAATTAATTTTGAAACTAGTAATTTCTTTTGGCATCAATTTATGTTTTACGTGATATTTGGCATTGAATGTGGCTAGTTCTACATTATCGGTATTATAAAGAGTTCCTTTTAAAACTACATCTGCAGGTACATTATCAATATTTTGTATCTCGCCAATAATAACATACTGCTCTTTATGTTTGACCAGTTTAGCAGAAATAATTTCTAAAACAGGTTGTTTTAACACATCTTCATGATGTGTTTGTTCTGTAGTAATCCTTCTTCTACCTTGATTAAAATATTTAGTGATATTATTTGAATATAATTGATCAGGAGGAATATCGGTATCTAGCATTTCGGGGTTTATATACCACTTCCCGTTTTGTTTAATAAGAGTTTTATAAAATGTTCTATTAATATTTTCAAGTGGAGTTACCCATTCTGTAATTACGGTAGCAATTGCTGAGCTATCATTTTTGATTGTAATCTCACTTTCTATATAATCTAATTTAGCATAAGAACTCAATAGACCATCAGTTACAGAAATCTCTAGCATGTATTGATCTAGCGTTACACCACTAGTTGGGTTAATCAAACTATAAGCGGCTTCAAACCTTTTAAAATCTAAGGCATCAAAATAGGCCAAAACTGCATTTTTGGGAGAATGCTGGGAGTCGTTTTTAACATAGAATTGATACACACCAAAAAAGATGAAAGAAAAGATTAACAAAGACCAAAAAAAGGAAAAAGTTACAAGCTTTTTAGAGAATTTTTTATAGTTGTTTTTTTCAATGAAATATGTAGCCGTTGCCTTTTGTATATTTCTTAATTTACGAATCCAACCTAATTGAATGTTAATGATAAATGCTAACAAAACTATAAACAAAGGAATAGTACCCCAAAGTATTTTTTGCCATTTAGCAACATCTTCTTTGGGTAAAATAGAGGATAAAGGTGGGACATTTAATTTTTCCCAAACCATAACGCCATTTTCAAGTTGTGGAAGCCTTTGCCATCCACAGAAATACAAAATTGGGTCATAAAATTTATCGTTAGAAAAAATATACTTCAGGTTGTATTTTTCAGGTACAGTTAAAAACTGTTGCAAAGAACCGATTCCTTCTATTCCTTTAAATTTAGAGTTTTCTAACCGTTCTATAGCGCGTGTAGTTAATTCTGGTAACCTTCTTGCAGAGTGATAGTTTCCGTCTACACTTAATGCATTGGTTTGTGACCCAAGCCAGGCCATTTGATCTCCAAATCCTAAAGTTAAATAACGCCAATGATCATGTTGATCTTGATTTAAAAAATTCACAATCGGAAGCATTTTTATTTTTTGAGGTTGTGTAGGTCTAAAATACCCAAGACTCATTGTAAACACAATCATAAATAAAAACAAAATGGCAAGTATTCCTCCAATAAGTCGAGGATATATTGCTCCAATACGCTTCTGAAGGTGTGTTTTTAAATCTTTTTCTGCTAAGCGATATATAAATTCACCAAACAAGGGTAATGACATTATGGAAGCCCAAAGCGTAAATCGATCTAAGGTTAAGATACTAAAAGCATTTTCACCCAAAATCATTTTGGGTAATGGAGTGGTGCCTCCAGTTCCTAACAGAGTTAACATACTTATAGAGAGGCCAAAAAATAAATACCGTTTGCTATAATACCTGTAGAAGATGTACGGGAGAATAAATAACAAGACTCCCCAAGGAATAAGGAAAAAAACCAATCCAGAAGAAGTGATTTCTAGAAAATTGTCTCTAGAGCCATGAGGTATTGGGACTTGTGTTATCGGGTTGTTTTTGCTGTTTATCCAATAAGGCAATATGGCTCCAATTATAATGGTGAGTGTAAGAAATCCAAAACTTGATATGCGTTTAAAGAGTTTTAAAAAAGTAGCGATGAACAATTTAAGCCTTACCTCTTTAAAAGAGTTTACTTTCTCTCTTGAAACATCCATTATTACCATTCCTATTAAAGGAAAAATAAAAAAAATCATTCCAAAAATTATAGTAACATGATGAGAGCTAACAATTACACCAATTAAGGAAAGTGAAGTCAACAGATAGCGATACTTACCAGTTCTTAACCAAAGATATATTTCTGGCATCGAATGCATTAAGAAGGAAATTCCAATTATGCTTGGTAATTGCCCAAAAATATGCAAGGTTTCTAAAAAAGATGAAGATAATGTAGCGAGAACTGCTGCATAACCAGCAACCGTTTTATTAGATGTAATTACTAAGGAAAAACGATAAACTCCTGTGATAAACAGAACAATTGCTAGAAGTGCCACTGTAAAGAGGCCGAATTTTAACCCTCCAATAAAAGAAAATAATGCAATTGATTGGTGTACTAATGGTGGGTAACTCATTGCCGTAAAACCTGTGTACCATTTATAGTTCCATGGTTCAAACCAGCTATTTGCGTAGTGATCAGCAAAAAAAACATGAATCAAAGCATCATAAGTAGTCTCAAGCGTAAAAAAGATAGAAGCGCCATGAAAGGCCAATCCAACTAATATTGCTACAACTAAGTATTTGTTTGATTTTTGATTCATTAAAACATAGAAATTTATATATAGTAAATATAGATAATTTAAAAGGTAAATTGGTAATCAGTCATCTTCATAAAATGTTCATTGGTCTAAGCAAGTAGTATGATTTAACAAATTAAGATTTTTTAATCACATATAGCGAATACTTTTATATCTATAAATAATCGCTTAAATCAAAAATTATGAAAGTATTAGCTATTGACGACCAGCAATTGGTGTTGCTACCGTTAAAAAAGAAACTAAGAGAATTAGGGTATACAATTAAAATAGAAACAGATGCTCAAAAGGGGTTAAAATTGTATGATTCCTTTAAGCCAGACTTGGTAATTGTAGATATTAATATGCCTGGTATTTCTGGAATAGAAATTATAAAATATATACGACAAAGAAGAAACTCACAAACACCTATAATGGTATTGTCGGGGAATGTAGAAGATGATGTAATTACAAAGAGTTTTGACTTGGGTGTGAATGACTATATGAAAAAACCATTGAGTTTAAACGAAGTTTGTGCAAGAATAAAACGATTGATTGGAGTTCCAAAAATAGGCAATTACACAAATAAGGGAAGTAATATAATTATACAACAAAGATGTGTTGGTGTAGTAATTCCTTGTTATAATGAAGAAGAAAGGTTATTAAATGATCAGTTTTTAAGTTTTATTGATAAAAATTCTGGGTATCATTTGTGTTTTGTAAATGATGGTAGTACAGATGCGACTTTAGAAGTTTTAAAAGCGCTTAGAAAAGGTAGAAAAGAGTATGTTACAGTGTATGATTGTGAAAATAATGGAGGGAAAGCCGAAGCTGTACGACTAGGGATGTTGCACATGGCTAAACATCAAGACTTGGATTATATTGGTTTTTTAGATGCTGATTTGTCAACGGATTTATCAGATTTTGATGATTTAGTTTCAACAATTGAAAATTCAAATTATAAAATAGTGAGTGGATCTAGAATTTCTAGAATGGGAGCTAATATTGCTAAAGAATCTGCTAGACAGATTATTAGTCTTAGCATCAATTTTGTTATTAGAAAAATCTTGTCTATGCAATTTAAAGATACCCAATGTGGTGCTAAAATTTTTCATAAAGATGTAATTGAATTACTTTTTACTAAAAAGTTTATTACCAGGTGGTTATTTGATGTAGAGATATTTATGAGAATGAAAAGGCATTTTAAAATTAGTAAAGCAAAAGAGATGATTTGTGAAATGCCATTGAAAAGATGGGTACATGTTGATGGTTCTAAACTATCAATGAAAGATTCAATGAAAATTATCTGGCAGCTAGCTAAAATTGCTTTCTCGTATAGAAAAAATAAAAAGGAAACATCAAATATAGTTAAGCATAAATTTAAGTCTGCTATTAACCATAGTGCTTTAGGTAAAGTATAATTTATAAAAAAAGGGGATTGGTTATTTAATCATATTTAATATACCATTAAACAAGAGTAATGTGTATTTAAACGAATAGTGCGTCAATAAAAATAATAATAAAAATACCTTTATAGGGTAACCAAAAATAGGGAATTATGGTAAGTGTAGAAAATATTTTAATTTTAGTTATACTAATTTATGGAATTGTGTCATTAGTGTTGATAGAAAAATATAGAAATAGAATTTCCGAACTAGAGAATAAAAATAAAAAATAAAGGCTATACAGCTCAATCAAAATTCGGGGGGACATTGATTGATAAATAAAAACTTCTAATATTCGTATTAGAAGTTTTTTTATGAGCTATAAATGCGTCAAAAAAATAAAAACCCAAAACAGAAGTTCTGGGTTTTTTTGTAGCGAGAACGAGATTTGAACTCGTGACCTCCGGGTTATGAAT
>MAAC01016909.1_pt1 | contig 29229 bp, 31 predicted proteins | sample 1115981 | NCBI WGS metagenome assembly MAAC01 (sample SAMN04961126, study PRJNA320927) | seawater metagenome | isolation source: sample BD02T64 sea water enriched with oil for 64 days | place: USA:Gulf of Mexico | collected 2013-07-27
GAATATTATGCAAAAAGACCGCAAGTTCAAGAGCGTTTAACAATGCAAGTTGTACAAGCTATGCAAGAAGCACTAGGAACAGAAGACGTTGCTTGTGTGATTGATGCAAAGCATTTATGTGTGAATTCTAGAGGAATAAAAGACATAGAAAGTAGTACAGTTACTGCTGAGTTTGGTGGGAAGTTCAAAAACAAAGACACGAAGAGAGAATTTTTAGATTACTTAAAAATGGATACTTCTTTTCATTAAAAAAATCTATATTTACTTTATAGTATAAAAGTTTCAATTAATTAATAGCAATTAGATATGATAAGAGATTATCCTAATGAGCTATGGAAAAAGATAATTTTTGAAAATTATGGCAGAGTTATAAAAAAGAAAGGCGATACTCAAGACCTTGTAAAAGTTAGTCTACTGAATGGTTACCAGGTTGTTTTGGTGAAAAAAAAGGATAAAGGATCTAAAAGATTCTCTCTCTATTTGCATAAATTGATGGGGCAGAATTTTTTAGAAAAAGAGGATGAACAAAAATTTGTAATTCATTTAAACTATGATAAGTTAGACAATCGTTTAGAGAATTTAAGATGGGCTTCTAGAAGAGAAAAAGAAATTCATCAATTTAAAAACCCCATTTATAAAACCAGACCTAAGGTTATACCAACTTCAAAATTAACAGAAGTAAGGGTTCGGTTGATAAAAAGAAAATTATTTGACCCAAATAGAAGAACTCGTTTGAAAATGATTGCCAAACAGTTTGGTATATCTACGATGCAATTGCATAGAATTAAAACAGGTGAAAATTGGGGACATGTTACAGATTATTAAAAAAAGAAAATTACTTTAAACCGTTTAGAAACTTTCTAAACGGTTTTTTTATGCTTTAAATAGTACTCATAATACTGCATTAATAGTTTAGAACATTTTTTTATTCCTGTATAGAAAGCGTGAATGTTTTTAGTTTGAATGAAATTGTATTTCCATTGGAATGTCAGTACTTATAGAAATAGTTGAAAAAAAACACACTTTTTTGAGACACAATTAAAAACTGTGCGTTATATTAATGTAAGGTTAACCAAACAATATCCTTTTTGAATCAAACAGAAGTCATAAGAAAGTGTAAAGAGAATGATTATTCAGCTCAAGTTGAGGTGTATAGCGCCTATAAGAATATGCTCTATAATAGTTGCTATCGAATTCTGAAAAATAGAGAAGATGCAGAAGATATTGTACATGATGCCTTTATAAAAGGGTTTAAAAAAATAGATCAAGTAGCTGATGATATTAATATTGGAGCTTGGTTTAGAAGGATTGCAATTAACACGGCTTTGGATAAAATCAGAAAAGAGAAAAACACTTTTCTTTTAGAAGATTCTAGAGAGATTGATACACAAGTAGAAGATGATGATTTTGATGAAGCTGAAGGTGTATCGATTGATTTTATCAAAGAGTGCATTCACAGTTTAAAAGATAAATACAGTGTCATTTTAGTATTGTACTTAATAGAGGATTATAATCACAGGGAAATTGCCAAGCAATTGAACTTAAAAGAAAGTACAGTACGGAATCAATATGCAAGAGGTAAGAGCCAATTGTTACAAATGATACAAAATAATAAAGACCATGAATTTAAAAGGACATTTACAGCAACATAGAAACGAGTTAGATGATCAAAAAATGTCATTCGAGTCAGAATCTATTTTTAAAAATAGATTGCAGAAAGAGATGCGTCAACCCAAAAAAGGAAAAGTATTGTATGTACGATTCATTTCTGTAGCTGCAAGTATTGTATTGGTGCTCTCAGTATTCTTTTGGGTACAAAACTCGGAAGTATCAGCAGAAACAAAACAGGTATTGGCTTTTTTAGCTGATGATTCAGCAGGAACGAGATTAACTGGTGTTTATAAATTTGAAGATGAGTTTGAAAAAGAAGATTCGAAAATTATTAATACCCTGATTAAAATATTGCATGACGATGCAAATGCGAACGTGAAAATTGCAACCATTGAAGCCCTTTTAAAATACCCAACAAATGAAAAAATAAGAATTAGTTTAATTACAGCCTTAGAAAAAGAAAAAACACCATTAGTACAAATAAAAATAATAAAATCATTGAGTTTTTTAAAAGAGAATCGTGCACGAAAATCGCTTGAAGAATTGATCAATAATAAACAAACATATCCAATAGTTAAGAACAATGCAACATTGGCTATAAATCAATTAAAACAATAAACATGAAATACATAAAGTCAATATTAGTAATCGCTTTTTTAGTTGTTATATCAACGAATGGGCAAGAGAAGAAAATAAAATTCAGCAAAGGAACCTTAAAAATATGTTCGTCTAAAAACTTTGTTATTGAAGGCTATGATGGTAAAGAGGTAATTATTAAAAGCATACATGATACGAGTAAAGTACGATTCTCTAATAATAGGAATGGATATTCATTTACAACTAAGGAGGTTAAAGCAGCTAAATTAGTGAAAGGAGCAAAAAGTGTTAAAAACGCAAAAAAAGCAAAAGGTGTAATTGTTTCTGGAACACTAAATAATAACTTTACCATTGCAAGAGGAAAATCGAATAACCTTTTCTTTTCTAGAACAGATGCCGGAAAAAAAGAAGGGTTAAAAAGGCTAGGGAAGAAGCAAGAGAATAGAGAATTGGGAATCTACTTTACAATAGAGCAAAAAAATGGTGAGTTAATTTTTAAAGATAAAACGGATGGGCAAGTAGTGATGTTTGGCAATGAAAAATATTCAATTAAAATTCCGAATAGCATTAAACTAAACTGGGACACAAGTGGATGTCGTAAAAGTAAAAATAATGTACCTTTTGTGATGTATACTTCCAGTGTATCTTCATTGACAAATTTTAATGGAGAAGTAGAAATCTCTACCTCATTAAATAATTTAAAATTGACAGATGTTACAGGGCCAGTTTCTATTAATTCAATTGGTGGAAATGTGACGGTTGACTTTGATAAAAAGAAACCCTTAAAATTATATTCAATCTATACAAATAATGGATTCATAGATATTACAATGCCGAATAGCTCTGATGTAAATGTAGATGCAAATGGTGCTGCAATTTATAGTGACTTAAATTTTAATGTTTTGTCTGATACTGAATCTGATGGGCAACAACATATGAAATTGAAAATGAAAACCGGACGTGTAAAAATGAAGTTAGAAGCTGGATTCGGAACGATCTATTTAAGAAAGAAGAAATAAAGTTTTAATATAGAGTTGAACAAAAAAACCGATACATATGTATCGGTTTTTTTGTTATTTAAAATGAGTGCTATTTTTTAAAGAGTTTAAGTCTTCCAATTCCGCTATATAAAATCAATCCACCAAAAAATAAATTAAATAAAACGTAGATAGTTCTACTTTCTGTTTTTAATGAGAAAATTAGATAATAAATTTCTTGCTCGTTAAAAAAGGCGTAAAAACCTTTAATAACAAAACTGATACCAATGATAATGTATAAAAAAGGAATTATTTTTTTCATCCCTTAGTTATTGATCAAGACCCATTCTCCTTTTTCTAATAAAGGAATGGCTTGTTTAAACTTCACTTCTTTTTCTTCACCAGACATCACGTTCTTAATTGTAACACGTTCGTTTCTTCCAATCTTTGGTTGATCACGAACAATAGTTTCAACTGGTTGTTGTTCTTGCTGTGTAGAATTGCTTATCGCTTGTTCGCTGCTATTTTGAACATCAGCTTTACTCACATTTAAACTTTCCCTTTTTTGTTGACGTGCTTCAGAAATATTTCCTTGGTTAGGAATTTCTCCTTTAAACAAGAATGATAATACTTCTTTGTTCACAACATCAATCATTATTTTGAACAATTCAAAAGCTTCAAACTTGTAGATTAACAACGGATCTTTTTGCTCATGTGCAGCATTCTGAACAGACGTTTTCAATTCGTCCATTTTACGTAAATGGTTTTTCCAGTTTTCGTCAATAATTGCTAAGGTGATGTTCTTTTCGAAATCTTTTACCAATTCTTTACCTTCAGATTCGTAGGCTGCTTTCAAGTTGGTAACAACTTGTAAGTTTTTAATACCATCTGTAAATGGAACTACAATACGCTCGTATTTGTCACCTTCATTTTCATAAACGTCTTTGATAACAGGAAAAGCTGCAATTGCGTTTTTCGCTATTTTGTCTTGATAATGTGCGTAGATGATTTCGTACAATTTATCGATCAACTCTTGCGCTTCCATTTGCTCAAACTCTTCAGCTGAGAAAGGTGAGGTCATCGAAGAAAAACGAATCAATTCAAATTCGAAATTTTGAAAATCTTTAGTAGGTTTATTTTGATTGACGATTATTTGACAGGTGTCAAAAATCATGTTTACAATGTCGATGTTTAAACGATCTCCATCTAAAGCATGTCTTCTACGCTTGTAGACAAACTCACGTTGAGCATTCATAATGTCATCATACTCTAACAAACGCTTACGAATACCAAAGTTATTTTCTTCTACTTTCTTTTGTGCTCTTTCAATAGATTTGGTAATCATAGAATGCTGAATTACTTCACCTTCTTTCAATCCCATTCTATCCATCATTTTTGCAATTCTTTCAGAACCAAAAATACGCATCAAATTATCATCAAGTGCTACATAAAATTGTGTTGAACCAACATCTCCTTGTCTACCTGCTCTACCACGTAATTGTCTGTCAACACGCCTAGAGTCATGTCTTTCTGTACCAACAATAGCCAAGCCACCAGCTTCTTTTACGGCGTTAGATAATTTAATATCTGTACCACGACCTGCCATGTTTGTAGCAATTGTTACCACACCTGGGTTCCCTGCTTCAGCAACAATGTCTGCTTCTTTTTTATGTAATTTTGCGTTCAAAATGTTATGAGGAATCCCTCTCATTTTTAACATTCTTCCTAATAATTCAGAAATTTCAACAGAAGTTGTACCAACCAATACAGGTCTTTTTTGTTCAACCAATACAACTACATCTTCAATAACAGCGTTGTATTTCTCACGAGTAGTTTTATAAACTAAATCTTCTTTATCATCTCTTTGGATTGGTCTGTTTGTTGGAATTTCTACAACATCTAATTTGTAGATTTCCCAGAGTTCACCAGCTTCAGTAATCGCAGTTCCTGTCATTCCAGAAAGTTTGCGATACATTCTAAAGTAATTCTGTAAAGTTACCGTTGCAAATGTTTGAGTAGCATCTTCAATTTTTACATTTTCTTTTGCCTCAATTGCTTGGTGTAAACCATCAGAATAACGACGGCCGTCCATAATACGCCCCGTTTGTTCGTCAACAATCTTCACTTTATTATCCATTAAAACATACTCCACATCTTTTTCAAATAATGAGTAGGCTTTTAACAATTGATTCATAGTATGAATACGTTCACTTTTTATGCTAAAGTCTCTGTATAATTCATCCTTTAAAACAGCCTTGTCTTCTGGAGAATCTTCACTTTCGTCAATTTGACCAACTTTTACACCAATATCTGGCAAAATAAAGAAGTTTTCATCACTGGTTTTTCCTGATAAATGACCAATTCCTTTATCGGTTAAATCGATAGAGTTGTTTTTTTCTTCAATTGTATAATACAATTCGGCATCTACTTCTGGCATCAACTTATTGTTGTCTGCCATATATGTGTTTTCTGTTTTCTGTAATATTTGTTTGACTCCGTCTTGTGATAAAAACTTGATCAACGCTTTGTTTTTCGGAATTCCACGATAGACTCTTAACAATAAGAAGCCTCCTTCTTTTGTATCACCGGCAGCCAATAACTTTTTAGCTTCAGCAAAAACACTGACCAAATTTTGACGTTGTAATGAAACGATGTCAGAAACCAAAGGTTTTAGCTCGTTAAACTCGTGTCTGTCTCCTTGCGGAACGGGACCAGAAATAATTAAAGGAGTACGGGCATCATCAATTAAAACAGAGTCTACTTCATCAATAATTGCATAATTAGGAGCGCGTTGTACTAATTCTTCTTTAGTGTGTGCCATGTTATCACGTAAATAATCGAATCCAAATTCGTTATTTGTTCCGTAGGTAACATCTGCATTGTATGCTTTTCTTCTAGCATCAGAATTCGGTTCGTGAACGTCGATACAATCAATCGTTAAACCGTGAAATTCTAATATAGGTCCCATCCAAGCAGCATCACGTTTTGCTAAGTAATCATTTACTGTAACTAAGTGGACTCCTTTTCCTGTTAATGCATTTAAGTAGACCGGAAGGGTAGAAACTAATGTTTTACCTTCTCCTGTCATCATCTCAGCAACTTTACCTTGATGTAAAACAGAGCCCCCAATTAACTGAACATCGTAATGAATCATATCCCAAGTAACAGCTTGTCCAGCAGCATCCCAAGAGTTAGCCCATACAGATTTGTCTCCGTTTAGAGTAACGTTCTCTCTAATAGCAGATAATTCTCTATCTAAAGCTGTAGCTGTAACTTCAACTTCAGTATTTTGAGTAAAACGTTTTGCAGTTTCTTTAACAACCGCAAAAGCTTCGGGCATAATTTCTAACAAAAGTGCTTCAGAAGCTTCATAAGCTAAGTCTTTTAAAGAATCGATTTCTGTATAAATATTTTCTTGTCTGTCAATATTAGCAGAATCTGCTTCTATCTCTAGTTTGGCAATTTTATCATCAAAGCTTTTTGTAGCGTCTTTAATTTTTGATTTAAATTCTTCTGACTTAGCTCTTAATTCATCATTAGATAAATTTGAAAGAACATTTTCAAAAGAATTACTTTTTGTTACGACTGGTTGTAGAAATTTTAAATCTTTTTGTTGCTTGTCTCCAACAAATATTTTTAAGACAGAGTTTAATAAGCTCATTGTAGTATTTTATATTTTAAGATTCAATTTTTAAATTGAATGGATTTATAATTGCCTGATATTAAATAAGTTGATATTTATTGACAACAACTATAATTTTACGGTTTAAATGTAAACAAAAAAAAAGCCTCGATTGAGACTTTTTGATGTTAAATTTTGTTTAATATTCATCTTCGTTCCAAAGATAATCTTCTTCGGTTGGATAGTCTGGCCAAATTTCTATTATAGAATCGTAAGCGTCTCCTTCATCCTCAATATCTTGTAGATTTTCAGCTACTTCTAATGGTGCTCCGGTTCTAATAGCGTAATCTATCAATTCGTCTTTAGTTGCTGGCCAAGGTGCATCTGCTAAATAAGATGCTAATTCTAGAGTCCAATACATTGTTTATTAGATTTTAATTTTCTGCAAAAATAAAATTTATAATGATATAACCAAGCTTTTTTTGATAAATCTGTCAATAAAATAAAGAACTTATTCTTCTTTTGTAGGGATCCATGCGATCTCTTTTGCTGATAAGTCTTTAGTCAACTTCCGTGCCAATACAAAAAGATAGTCAGAAAGTCTGTTTAGGTATCTTAGTATGTCTGAACTTATGGCTTCATTTTCATTTAAAGCAGTAGAAATGCGTTCTGCTCTTCTACAAACACACCTTGCTATGTGACAGAATGACACCGTTTGGTTTCCTCCTGGTAGTATGAAGTTTGTCATTTGAGCCAATTCTAAGTTCATTGTATCTATTTCAGATTCTAAAAGCTCAATACTATTGCTATTTATCTTTGGAATGTTTAAACGTTGTTTGCCATTTTTAAGAACTTCTTTTTCTGGAGGTGTTGCTAACATTGCGCCTAAAGTAAAAAGTTCGTTTTGAATTCTAATCAAAGAATCTATTGTTTTAGACTCAATTTTTTGATCACGAATTAATCCAATGTACGAATTTAATTCATCCACTGTTCCATAAGATTCTATTCGTAAATCATGTTTTGGAACTCGCGTTCCGCCAAATAAAGCTGTAGTTCCTTTATCGCCAGTTTTTGTATAGATTTTCATTTTTTTATGATTCAAAGTATAATGAGATTCAAAGTTACAAAGTGAAATTGAGTTACAATGCTTTAAAGCAGGAAAGTTTTATTGATGCAAAGTTTCAAAGTCTCAAAAGTTACATCATAACGAAGGCATTGACATAAATAGAATTGTAGAGTCTTCTAGATATCAAAGTAGAATTGAGATTGAAAGTTACAAAGAGGCAAAAGCTAGGTTAGAAAGTGGGAGTCAAAGAACGAACTATATATAACTACACTCTAATTGAAAAATGCTCTTTCACCTGTTCTTTTCTAAAAAATACAATTCCCCATTGAAAAGTATCTATGGTAACTTTTACTTTTTTGTGTTTTTTGATAGTTTCCCACGTTTCTTCCATTTCCTTACTCCAATGAATGTCATCAAAAATAAAAAATGAATCATTGTGAATGGTTTTTAAACAGGATTCAAAATAATCTAATGTTGGTTTTTTTTGGTGATTTCCGTCAAAGTATATGAAATCATACCGCTGGTTAGAAATGGTTTTAGCTAATGTTTCTTTAAAGTCGCCAACAATTAAATTGATTGATGAAAATGAGAATTTCTCAAATTGTTGTTTTGCTTTTTCAGCTATTTCGGGGCAACCTTCTAGGGTTGTGATTTTAGAAGATGAATTTCCTATTTGCATTGCAGAAGTTGCGATGCCGAGAGAGGTCCCAATTTCTAAAATCGTATTAGGATTAAAATATTTAATCAACCGAATCAATAACCTTGCACGTTTATTAGAAATTCCTACATGTTTTGCTATTTGAGCTATTTTTCGTTGGTCATTTTTAAAAACTTTAGATCCTGCACCAAAATCAGTTACTTTAATTATGGAGTTATCTTGCAATAGTTCTCGTTTAAATTTTAAGAATTCTGAATTATTATTTTTACTTGTTTTTTTATAAAAACATTTCGTAACCATGTCATACACAAATGGAGAATGCACCCCGTGTTGGTTGGTTGATCTTAAAAGAAACTGTAAGTATGATTTTATCGTGAAAAACATAAAATTTTTAATTGTTCAGCGAAAATAAAAGAAAAATTATAGGAATAGCGTTATAAAAATTATATTTGTGAATTATAACCTTAAAATAACTATGTTTAAACGTTTTATTCTACTCTTAACAGTATTTTATCTTGCTTCATGTGTGCCTAATAAAGATTTGGTTTACTTACAAGGGAAACCTGTAGTTAAAAAGAATGTTCATAAGTTAAATGATGTTCCCTATAAATTACAAGTTCATGATGTTATTGTTATAGATCTTAAAGCAAAAAATGAAGAGTCAGTTGCACTGTTTAAAAAAGTAGCTAAATCAGCTGGAGGACAACAATTGAACACACAAGGGTTTGAGTCGGGAGCAGATGTTTCTGGGTATAATATTGACAGACATGGAAATATTCGGTTGCCTTATATTGGAGAGATGAATGTCTTAGGGTACACTACAAAAGAAGTTAGAAAGAAATTTGAACAAGAAATTTTAAAATATATTAAAGATATTGGAGATATTTTTGTGACTGTAAGATTAGCTGGAATTAAATACAATATTATGGGAGAGATTAAAAGCCCAGGTGTTAAAGTGATCAATCAGAATAGAGTTTCAATCTTGGAAGCTATTTCTAATGCGGGAGATATTACTATTACAGGTGATAGGAAAAAAATCGAAATTTGGAGAAATACAATCTCTGGGAAAAAGAAATATGAAATAGATTTAACGAGTGTTGAAGCATTTGATTCAGAAATCTTTTATATTCAGCCCAATGATTTAATAATTGTAGTTCCTTTAAGACAAAAAGCTTGGGGAACAGGTACTACAGGTTTACAATCTATAACCACTTTACTTTCTGTATTTACATTGATAACATCAACAATTTTATTAGTTAAAAATCTATAGATCTTTTATGAGTACTAATTCTTCTTATGATACTTCATCTAAACCCAATTCGATTGACTTAAAACATTATGTTTATAAGTTCTTGGCCTATTGGAAATTGTTTTTGGTGACCATTACTATTGGATTGATAATTGCAAAATTCATGAATGGCTATAAACAAAAGAGATATAGCTTAGATACAACGATTAGTGTTAAAGAAGAAAATAACCCATTATTTTCTACTGGAACAAATATTGCATTTAATTGGGGAGGAGAAAGTGATGCTTTGGGTACTGTAAAAGTTATTTTAACATCTAGAACTCACAATGAAAAAGTTGTTGACACCTTACAGTTTTATGTCAATTATTTAAAAGAAGGTAGATATAGAATGGAAGATGTTTATGGTAAGACACCTTTTAAAGTAAAATTAGATTTAGATAAACCTCAATTGTATGGTAAGCTTATAAAGATAGAAGCAATATCTAAAGATAAAATACGGATCTCAACTGATTTTGATGAATCAAATGTTAATAAACTGATAACATATACTAGTGATATTATTAAAGAAGGGACAGGTAATTTATTTTCAGAGTATGTATCTGATACCTCTTCTTTTTCTTATGAATATTTTGTAAATGAAAAAATAAATACACCCTTTCTAAATTTTTCTATTGATGCCCTTAGAGATTTAGTTGTTGGTGAAACTTATTTAATACGATTTAGTAACTTCGATAGTACCGTTGGTGCTTACAGAGGTATTAGAGTTTCAGATGTGGCAAAAGGAGCTTCAATTATTAGATTACAAATGGAAGGCCCTAATACAAACAGAATAGTAGATTTTTTAAATGCTACAGTTAAGGTTTTAGAAAAAGATAAAAAAAATCAAAAAATTGCATACGCAAGAAATACGAAAGATTATATAGATGATTTATTTAACAAAGAGTCAGATAGTTTGAAAAATATTGAACTAGCATTAAGAAGATATAAATCAAAAAATAATATTTATAATTTATCAGAACAGGGAACTAAGATTTTTACTGAAATAACAGAATTAGATAACGAAAAAAGAGTGTTAAAAAACAGTATTGAATCTCTTGATAGTTTAAGTCAATATATAGTTACACATAAGAGTTATAATTCAAAAATTCCTGTTCCAGCTTTAAGGCAAATTTCTGACAGTAAGATTCCAGCTGAAATATCTGAGCTGATAACAAAATCTAGAGCAAGAGAAGCTTTTAAAGATTTTGCAACGGATGACCATCCAGATATTAAAGCCTTAGATAGAGAGATTGTAAGCATAAGAAAGATTCTTTTAGAAAATATTTTGAACTTAAATATTGTTTTGAACAATGATTTAAAGAAGGTTAATAAAAGGTTATTTCAATCAAATAAGAACAAAAGTTCTTTACCAGAAAAAGAACAAGGATTGATTACTTTTAAAAGAAACTATGAAATATCTGAAATTAATTACAATTACTTAAAGCAAAAAAGTTATGAAGCTGGTACTGCTATTGCAGCAAACGTTTCTGATGTAAAAATAATAGATACAGCTAAATATTTAGGAAAAGGCCCCAATTATCCTATTCCTAGTTTTAATTATATGGTGGCTTTAATGCTGAGTGTAATTTTACCTACTTTCTATATTATTATTAGAGAAATGCTGGATAATAAAATTCACAGTGTAGAAGAGATCGAAAAAAATTATGCGATTCCGGTATTAGGCGTTGTAGGTAAAAATAATTGGAAAAATAATTTGGCTGTTTTTGAAATGCCTAAGTCTACAGTTTCTGAATCCTTTAGAGCCTTAAGGTCTAACATTCAATTTTTATTTAATACCAGTAATAAGGATTCGAAATCGAAAACTTTAGTATTAACATCTTCTGTAAGTGGAGAGGGAAAGACCATGATTTCTATCAATATGGCAACTGTTTTTGCTTTGAGTGGAAAGAAAACGGTTTTGATTGGGTTGGATTTAAGGAAACCAAAAATTTATTCTGATTTCGAATTGACGAATGATATTGGTGTTGTAAATTACTTAATCGATCAGAAAGAAATTAAAGACATTATACATAAAACTAAAGTGCCAAATTTAGACTTGATTTTATCAGGTCCAATACCGCCAAATCCATCGGAATTGCTATTGAATAAGAAAGCAGATGATTTAATAAGGTATCTGAAACAGAACTATGATTATGTTATTATTGATACTCCACCTGTAGGGTTGGTTTCTGATGCTTTAGAATTGTTTAAGTATTCTGATGCAATCATTTATGTAATTCGTCAAAATTATTCAGAAAAAGGAATGATGAAGATGATTGATGATAAATACAGAAATAAAGAAGTAAATAATATTAGTTATGTATTAAACGACTTTAGTGTAGAAAGTAAATATGGTTATGGATATGGCTACGGATATGGCTACGGATATGGCTATGGTAAATATGGAAACGGGTATCATGAAAACGAAAAGAAAGAATCATTAATGTCTAAAGTGTTAGGCTTGATAATTCCCAAGAAATAAATGAGTTATTTTACTAAAAAAAAAAGACCTTTAATTAATTAAAGGTCTTTTTTTTAGTATTCCGTTTTGTCTTCTTTTTCTGCCCATTTATTAAATGGTTCTAAGGCAATTTTTCTGCCAACTTGCTCAAAAGGGATGCTTCTTTTTGCATATGGCAACGGAATTTCCTTATAAATAAACTCATCGTCAAAGCCTATGTTGGCAGCGTCTTGTTGATTACTACCGTAGTAAACTTTGTCTGGTCTAGCCCAGTATATTGCACCTAAACACATTGGGCAAGGTTCACATGAAGTATACACTATACACCCATCTAATTGAAAAGATCCTATGTTTTTACAGGCATCTCTAATTGCCGTTACTTCTGCATGTGCAGTAGGGTCGTTAGTTGAAGTAACTTTATTATTTCCCCTTCCAATAATTTCACCATCTTTAACTATAATACAACCAAAAGGCCCTCCTTCATTATTGCTCATTCCTTTTAAAGCAGCTTTTACTGCTTCACTCATAAACTCTTCGTGTTTCTTCATTATTTCTTCATTATTATGTTATTATTAAAGGCGAAAAAAGCTGCAATATATAATTACAGCTTAATTATTTATAGTGATAGGATTTATTTTAAACTACCAGTCATTTCTTCTGGCTTTACCCATTCGTCATATTGTTCTGGAGTAACATAGCCAAGACGTACTGCTTCTTCTTTTAAAGTAGTTCCGTTAGCATGAGCTGTATTTGCGATTTCTGCAGCTTTATAATATCCAATTTTAGTATTCAGTGCTGTAACCAACATTAAAGAGTTGTTTACTAATTCTGTAATTCTTGTGTGATTAGGCTCAATTCCAGCAGCACAATTAACATCAAAAGATACGCAGGCATCTCCAATTAATTGAGCAGATTGTAAAACGTTAGCAGCCATCATTGGTTTAAAAACGTTTAATTCGTAATGACCTTGAGTTCCACCAACAGTTACAGCAACGTCGTTACCCATAACCTGAGCACAAACCATTGTAATTGCTTCTGCTTGAGTTGGATTTACTTTTCCTGGCATGATAGAAGAACCTGGTTCGTTGGCAGGAATAATCAATTCTCCAATACCAGATCTAGGACCAGAGGCCATCATTCTAATATCGTTGGCAATTTTATTTAAAGAAACCGCTATTTGTTTTAAAGCTCCATGAGTTTCCACTAAAGAATCGTGTGCAGCCAGTGCCTCAAATTTATTCTCGGCAGTTATAAATGGTAATCCAGTAAATTCTGCAATGTATTTAGCAACTAAAACATCATAACCTGCAGGAGTGTTTAAACCGGTTCCAACTGCAGTTCCTCCTAAAGCTAATTGAGATAAGTGTTCTAAGGTATTATTCAATGCTTTTAATCCGAAATTTAATTGTGCTACATAACCAGAAAATTCTTGACCTAATGTAAGTGGAGTAGCATCCATTAAATGCGTTCTACCAATTTTTACAACATCTTTAAAAGCTTCTGATTTGGCTAGCAGTGTATCTCTTAATTGTTCAATTCCAGGAATGGTAGTTTCTATAATTTTTTTATAAGCTGCAATATGCATTCCAGTAGGGAATGTATCGTTAGACGATTGCGATTTATTTACATCGTCATTTGGTTGAATTGTTTTTTCGCCTTCACCAATTACTTTTCCAGCAATTTCGTGGGCTCTATTTGCAACCACTTCATTCACATTCATGTTTGATTGTGTTCCTGAGCCAGTTTGCCAAATAACCAAAGGAAATTGATCATCGTGTTTTCCTTCTAAAATTTCATCACAAACAGTTGCTATTAAATCACGTTTTTCAGTTGCTAAAACACCTAATTCAGCATTTGTGTATGCTGCTGCTTTTTTCAAATACGCAAAACCATGAACAATTTCTAAGGGCATAGAAGCTGTTGGCCCTATTTTAAAGTTATTTCTAGATCTTTCAGTTTGAGCTCCCCAATATTTATCAGCAGGAACTTTCACATCACCCATTGTGTCTTTTTCTATTCTGTATTTCATTTTATAGTGTTGTTTTGTGCAGATGCAAATTTACTAAAAGTATCACAATCAGGTATCAACAATTATTATAAATAGTTGTTTAAAATAGTATTCAATTATTGGTTTAAATAGAAAATATGTATTATTTTTGTAGCATTAATAATTTTATAAGAACACAAATGTTAGATTTTTCAGAATTTTCAGGATTTTTATTATTCATGTTTGTTTTTACAACTGGATTTTGGTTGTTAATTTTTTTATTAACGTTTGTTGTTCCTTACTGGATTGGTGGAACAATATGGGAGAACATAAAATTAAAAAGAGAAGCAAAGAAAGCTGCTAATAAATAGTAGTACTTTTAATAAAACATAAAAAAGCTCCTGATGTACATCAGGAGCTTTTTTATGTTTGTTATTTTCCACAAAAGCTTCGCTACTTTAGTGCTCGTTGTTAACTAAGTCTCTTTATAAAATTGTAGTAATTTTTTCTGTAGGTCTACCAATTACAGCTTTGTCATCATTGACAACAATAGGTCTTTCAATCAATTTTGGCTTGGAGAGCATGGCCTCAATAATTTCTGAATATGACAACTCTTTTCCTTTGTAATTTTCTTTCCAAATAGCTTCAGTTTTTCGAACCAATTCTATTGGTTTAATTTGTAGTTTTTCAATGATAGAAGTTAGTTCTTCTTTCGTTGGAATATTTTCTAAATATTTTACAACTTCAAATTGTTTTCCAGAGTTTTTTAATAACTCTAATCCTTGTCTAGATTTACTACATCTAGGGTTGTGGTATATTTTAATCATTTTATTAAGTTTTAAAGCCTTAAAAGACTCAAAGGTTTTTTATAAGATGTTGGTTGTTTCTTTTTGACCATTTTTCATTAGGAATGCTTTTAAGAAGGCATCAATATCGCCATTCATCACTGCATCAACATTTCCTGTTTCATGAGCAGTTCTAACATCTTTTACTAATTTATAAGGATGCATCACATAGTTTCTAATTTGACTTCCCCATTCATTTTTCATTTTATTGGCTTCAATATCTGCCCTGGCTGCTTGTCTCTTTTGCAATTCTATTTCATATAATTGCGATTTCAGCATTTTCATAGCAGTAGCTCTATTATCGTGTTGCGATCTAGAATTTGAACATTGAATTTGAATACCACTTGGTTTATGTGTCAATTGAACCTTAGTTTCAACCTTATTTACATTTTGTCCACCTGCTCCACTAGATCTAGCGGTAGTGATTTCTATATCTGCTGGATTTACTTCAATTTCAATAGAATCATCTGCTACAGGGTATACATATACAGAAGCAAAAGAGGTATGTCTTTTGGCATTGCTATCAAATGGAGAAATACGTACCAATCGATGCACTCCATTTTCTCCTTTCAACCATCCAAAAGCAAAATCGCCATCAAATTCTAACGTAACTGTTTTTATACCGGCAGATTCACCACTTTGATAATTCAGTTCTTTTATTTTTAGACCATTTTTTTCACCCCACATCATGTACATACGCATCAGCATTTCTGCCCAATCACAACTTTCTGTTCCTCCAGCTCCAGCCGTGATCTGAATTACGGCACTTAGACTGTCTCCCTCTTCAGAAAGCATATTTCTAAATTCGATGCTTTCTAAAAAAGAAATTGCCTTATCGTATTGTTCTATAACTTCTTCTTCAGTGACTTCACCTTCTTTATAGAAATCAAGTAAAACCTGAACATCCTCATTCAGAGAGATTACTGTATTGTAATCAGAAACCCATTTTTTCTTGAAACGTAATTCCTTCATAAAAGCTTCTGCCTCTTTAGGTTTGTTCCAAAAATCTGGATTTACAGTTTTTTCTTCTCCATTGCTAATTTCAATTAATTTCTGTTCAATGTTTAAATAACCTTTTAGTTTATTGATGCGTTCAGAAATATCCTTGATTTGTTCTTGTGTTACCATAGTTGAGACAAAAATAAGTTAAAAATTGAGATTAATATTTTAATCAAACTATTTTCTCGATGCTTTTTTATAGTTTTATAGAAAATCTATCAACAATGAAAAAAATCACTATTTTATTTTTATTTATTTTTATTCAACAATCCAGTTTTTCACAGTTTTTTAAAGACGATAAAAAAGTTACTCAATACAAAGGCTATTTTACGTTTTATTATGATAGTGGTAAAGACAAGGTGTTTTTAGAAATAAAAAAACTAGAAAGCGAGTTTTTATATGTAAATGCGCTTTCTGAAGGAGTAGGATCTAATGATATTGGTTTAGATAGAGGGAAACTTGGAGATGGAGCAGTGGTGTTTTTTAGAAAGGCAGGAAATAAAATTTTACTAATTCAGCCAAATCAAAAATATAGAGCTTTAACGAATAATGTTGAAGAACAGAAATCAATAAAAGAAGCTTTTGCAAAATCTGTTTTACATGGCTTTATCATTAAAGAAGAAAAGAATGATGTGTATTTAGTAGATGCAACCTCTTTTTTTATGCAAGATACCTTTGGTGTGGCAAATACATTATCAAGAAATGGTGAAGGAAATTATAATTTAGACACCTCTAGAAGCGCGTTTAATTTAGAAAGAACAAAAGCATTTGAAAAAAATGTAGAATTTGATGTATTGTTGACTTTTAAAGGAAAACCGAAAGGTAGAAATTTGTGGTCAGTTACTCCAGATGCAAGTGCTGTTACGGTATATCAACATCATTCTTTTGTAGAGCTACCAGACAACAAGTACAAACCAAGAGAGTTTGACACTAGAGCAGGAGGGTATCCAATGTCTTATATGGATTATTCTAGCCCAGTTAACAAATCTATTGTAAAGCGTTTTATTTATCGCCATAGATTAGAAAAGAAAAGTCCAGCTGCAGCAATTAGTGAAGCTGTTGAACCAATTATTTACTATTTAGACCCAGGAACTCCAGAACCAATCAGGTCTGCTTTATTAGATGGAGCAAGATGGTGGAATCAAGCTTTTGAAGCAATTGGTTACAAAGATGCATTTCAAGTTAAAATGTTACCAAAAGATGCAGATCCATTGGATTTAAGATACAATGTAATTCAATGGGTACATAGATCCACGCGTGGCTGGAGTTATGGAGGTAGTATTTCTGACCCAAGAACAGGTGAAATTATAAAAGGACATGTAAGTTTGGGCTCTTTAAGAATTCGCCAAGATTTTTTAATAGCTCAAGCTTTGCAAGCTCCATATGCAACAAGTACTCCAGATGATAAATTTGCATTAGAAATGGCACTAGCAAGAATCAGACAATTATCTGCTCATGAAGTTGGACATACCATTGGTTTTGCACATAATTTTGCTGCAAGTACCAACAATAGAGCGTCGGTAATGGATTATCCACATCCGCAGTTTTCTTTAAAAAATGGTAAGATTGATTTTTCTAACGCATATGCAACTAATATTGGCCAATGGGATAAGGTAACTGTTGCTTATGCTTATCAACAGTTTATAGGGGATGAAAAAGAAGGGCTGCAACATATTTTAACGAATGCCTTTTCAAAAGGATTACGTTATTTATCTGATCAAGATGCAAGGTCACCTGGAAGTGCTCATGCTTTTGCTCATTTATGGGATAATGGGAAAAGCGCTGCAGATGAGTTGAATGCTATTTTAGAAATTAGAAAGAATGCAATTGATAAATTCTCGCCAGCTAATATTAAATCTGGTCAACCATATTCTGTATTAGAAGATGTTTTTGTACCGGTGTATTTTTTGCATAGATATCAAGTAGAAGCGGTTTCTAAAGTTATTGGAGGCTTGGATTATAACTATGCTGTAAAAGGAGGGAATCAAACAATTGTAAAAAGAGTTTCTGGCTCTGAAGAAAGAAAAGCGTTAAGAGAACTATTGAAAACGATTGACGTTAAAACGTTGGCGATTCCGATTTCAAAATTAAGCCTTTTTCCTCCAAGAGCATTAGGGTATGGTAGAACAAGAGAGTCATTTAAAAGTAAAGTGGGATCAGAGTTTGATCCTTATGGAGCTGTAGAGACTTCATCTGAAATGTCATTGAGTTTGTTATTTCATCCGCAAAGAGCATCACGTTTGGTATTGCATAAAAGTTTAGATAAAACTCAATTAGGGTTGGTGGAAGTGATTGATGAAGTATTTAAAAACTCTTTTAAGAAATCACACAAAATTAATTATCATAAAGAGTTGCAAAATGTTGTGAACATGCAGGTTTTAAATCAGTTATTTGCTTTAGGTGCAAATCATTCTAACTACAAGCAAGTAAATGCAATTGTAAGTTACAAGTTGGATGAGTTGTCTAAATGGTTACGTTCTAGAAAGGTGAAAGGAGTTCTAAAAATGTACAACGCTCAACTTTTAAATTCTATTAATGAGTTTAAGAAAGAACCATCAAAATATAAGAAAGTAAGGTCTCCAAAAATTCCTGATGGTTCGCCAATAGGAATGCATTAAATTATTATATTTATAATGCCACAGTTAAAAATTGGAATCGTCTTTAGCTAGAATTATAATATTTTAAAATGATTAAAAGAGCATTATTTCTAGTTACATTACTGGGGTTAACGATTGGTTATTCTCAAATTAATAATAAAATGATTACAAATGAATTAACTAATTTGTATGAAAAAAGTGATCTTGTAGGATTTGGTGTAGCCATCTTAAGAAAAAATGAAGTAGTTTATTCTAAAGGATTTGGTTTTTCTAATAAACAGAAAAAAACTGCCTACACAACAAGAACAGTTCAGCCAATAGCATCTATATCTAAAACTTTTTTAGCAGTTGCATTAATGAAAGCTCAAGAACAAGGAAAATTAAACTTAGATGATGACATTAACATTTATTTACCTTTTAGAATTTACAACCCAAATTTTAAAAATGAGAAAATTACAATCCGGCAATTAGCAAATCATACTTCGAGTATAATTGATGGAGATCATTACAATGATACGTATGTATTTAATAAAGATATCCCTTCAATATATAATGATTTGAAAGGTGATTTAAAAAATGAAATTAAAGAATTTATAGAACGTGCTAATGCTAATGAAATGATGCCGTTAGAAGATTTTATTAGAAAACAATATCTAAAAGGAGACGAATATTTTAGTAAGGATAATTTTTTAACGAATAAGCCAGGAACTAAATATAAGTATAGTAATATGGGAGCAAACATTGCTGCTTTAGTTCTTGAGAAAGCCACCGGCATTGAATATAAAAAATTTGTAAAAAGAGAAATACTGCAACCGCTAAAAATGCATAATTCTGGATGGCCGTCAAAAGAATTTAATCCAGATACTATTTCTTCGTTATATTGGTATGGTTATTTGATGCCAGAAGGTGATTTGATTACCTATCCTGATGGAAACTTAATGACAAATATAGAAGATTTTAGCACTTATTTTTTGACTATAATAAAAGGTTATTTAGGTGAGAGCAATTTACTATCAGCAAAAGATTATAAGAAAATGTTTCACGAGCCTAATTCTAAAAAAACTAAAAAAGCTGTTTTTTGGAATGTAGATTCTGAGAAAATTGGACACAGTGGAAGTGATTTAGGACTACTAACTCATGCTTATTTTTTTAAAGAAAGCGGAGATGGAATAGTAGTATTTGTAAATACTTCGGATACAAAAAATGGAGGATTAGAAGTTAGAGATATTTATAGAACTTTGTTAAAGCACATAACAAATAATAAAAGAAAAAATGAAAATAGATTTAATAAGTGATACAGTAACAAGGCCAACAAAAGGAATGTTGGAGGCAATGATGAATGCTAAAGTTGGAGATGATGTATTTAAATCTGATCCAACAGTAAATGAATTACAAGAAAAAGTCGCCAAACTTTTCGGAATGGAAGATGCGTTGTTTTTTCCTTCGGGAACCATGGCGAATCAAGCCGCGATTAAAATACATACGCATCCAGGAGATAGAATGTTTTGTGATAAATGGGCGCATGTGTATAATTATGAAGGTGGAGGTGCAGCATTTAATTCAGGTGTAACTTCTCATTTAATAGATGGTCATAGAGGCATGTTTACCGGAGAACAATTGGCAGAAGCGGTTTCTGGAAGAGCAGACATTCATGTTCCTTATAATAAATTGGTATGTATAGAAAACACAACAAATAAGGGCGGAGGTGCTTGTTGGGATTTTGAAGAATTAAAAAAGATTCAGAAAGTATGTAAAGAAAATGAATTGACTTTTCATTTAGATGGTGCTAGATTGTTTAATGCGCTAGTTGCAAAAAACGAAAGCCCGGAGCAGTACGGAGAATTATTTGATACCATTTCAATCTGTTTGTCTAAAGGATTGGGGGCGCCAATTGGTTCTGTCTTAATAGGAAGTAAAGAGCATATTGCAAAAGCATTACGTGTACGTAAGTTATTTGGTGGTGCTATGAGGCAGGTTGGTTTTTTGGCAGCAGCAGCTATTTATGCATTGGATAATAATGTAGCACGTTTGGCTGATGATCATAACAGAGCGAAAAAGATTGGAGCGGTTTTAGAAGCCTGTTCTTATGTGCGAAAAATAGAACCAATAGAAACGAATATTGTGATCTTCTATGTAAATGAAGGTATTGATCCAATGGGTTTTATTACGAAAATGGAGTCGAAAGGAATTTTATTAATTTCTATGGGGCAAGGAAAAATTAGAATTGTTACTCATTTAGATTTTACTGAAGCAATGCTTGCTAAATTGCTTTTAGAGTTGAAATCATTTTAATTAAAAAAAACCTCCAAATGGAGGTTTTTTTTAATGTTTAGCTTAGATGTTCTAAACTATCTAGTTCTTTATAATTTCTGTTTAATTTTTTAAGTAGTTTACCATAGGTAACTTTATAGAAAAGCCAAAAAATAAGAAACACGATTAATACAGTAATGATGAGAAAAATTAATGTCATAGAGAGTACTGTGTTTGCATCCACATTTAAACCATCCGGATTCATTACTTTAACCAAGTTGTCTGGTTTCGAAAACATTACAGCGGTAACAATTACATTGGTAACTACTATGCCAGCTAAATTATAAAAGACATAATACTTAACCGTTTTTCGAACACGCAAAATTTTATTCATCAATCTTTTAGTGCTATCGGTAATGCTAATTGATGAATAGTTTTTGTAAAATAATATTAGAAATAAAAAGATTACAATGTAATGTAGTATGGTATACACCTTTATAAAGCCCATCAAATCAAAATCTTTATAAACTTCAATGTATTTGTCAGGAACGATAAAGTTTAACCCAGTCCAGAAAACTAATTCTAGTATTCCAATAATTAGAATCCATTTTACTACAGATGACGATTTTGAATGCGCCATTTTATAGATGTCTATTTTAGAAACCGAATTGGTTTCTTCGGGTTGATTTTCCCACGTTTTTTTATATGCGTCTAAATCCATAACTATGGGTTTAATATGTTTTTTAATTTTTCTTTAGCTCTATTCATTTTTACTCTTGCGTTTACTTGAGTAATTCCCAGAGCTTCAGATATTTCTTTATAAGGTTTGTTTTCTAAGTACAAGAAAATTAGTGCCTTATCAATATCGTTTAATTTTTGAATCGCTTTGTACAATGCTTTTAATTGTATTTCTTCGGTATCATCGTATTCTGTAGACTGTATTTTGTAAGATATGTCGCTAATATCTTGTGTTTTTACAGTTCTAGTCGATTTTCTATACAAAGAAATGGCGGTGTTCAGTGCTACACGGTACATCCAAGTACTAAATTTAGCTTCTCCTCTAAACTTACTGTAGTTTTTCCATAGTTGAATGGTGACTTCTTGAAATAAATCATTGTGTGCATCTTGATTTGTAGTGTAAATTCTACAAATTTTATGGACAATATTTTGATTCTTTTCAAAATCAATCAGAAATTTAGATTCTAAATCTTTTTGCACTCTTTTAATTCAAGTTAGTTTGTTTATAAGTAGGCCAAAAGTAAAAAACGTTACAGAATTTGTAATTAAATATTTTAGTTTTTTTTAGATGATGAGTGTCAGAACTAAAAAAAAAGTGAAGTAAATATGTAATAAATACACTTTTTTCACAAAATATGAAAGAAAAGTCTCAAGTTTTATTTTTTTTTAGTACTTTGTCATTATTATTGTGCTCTCAAAATAAGAGGAACTTCGAAATTAGAATATATGAATATAGAAGATTTATTAAAAAAGGCAGAAGAATTTGATCAAGGCCACACATCCCTAAAATCTAGAAATGAAAAAATCATCGCATCTAAAGAAGCCAAAAAGCTGATATTAGATATGAACGAGATTTATAAGGTAACTAAAGAGGTAGAAATAATGGATATGATGAAAAGAATAACCGCTATTAAACAAAAATTAGAAAAAAGATTGAAAGGAAGATTGACTCCATAAAGTAGAGTGATTTTTCAAATTACAATAAGTCTGTAAATTAAACATCCGTTTAAATTACAGACTTATTGTTGTTATATATACCTGCTTTTTTTTAATGTTATAAGATTTATAACGTAAAACAGAATGTAAATTACAACTCGTCCATTAAAATATACAGTTCGGTCATATTTTGTTTATAGAAAGAAATTGCTGTTGCATATTTGCTGTATCACTAACTTGTACTGAATTTATTTTTAGTACCATAAAAAAACAGAAATAATGAAATTATTCACAACAATTATCGCTTTCGTATTTGCATTACAACCCTTTACAAATACTATTGAAGAAGTTAAATTAGACAAAAGAACAATCACTATAACCGTTCCGAACGTTACTACGAATAAAGGAAAAGTGAGTTATGCATTGTATAACAAAGAAAATTTTAGGTTAGAACCGTTACAGAGAAAGACAGCGCTAGTAAAAGACAAGATAAGTACTGTCGTTTTTACAGATGTTGCTCCAGGTGAATATGCGATTATTTGTTTTCATGATGCAAATGGAAATGGAAAAATGGATTTTCAACCCTCTGGAATGCCAATAGAAGATTACGGAATATCGAACAATCCAACAAGTTTTGGACCACCAGACTATGAAACAGCAAAGTTTGAGATCTCAGATAAAGATGTAACTTTAGAAATTAGATTCTAAAAATCAAAAAGATATAAATTAAATTAAGAATATGGAGACTACGAAAATAATTACTTGGAAGAAACTGCAAAAATCATTCTGGGTTTGTTTAAAGCTAACCGTTATTTTCGCAGTCGCTTTTATTTTAATATTTCAACAGTTTTCTATTAGAGGAATCGGTTTTACATTCTTGATTTCTGCAATGTATAGCTACGGAATTGGATTTGGAAATGGGTTTTTAAATGATTATCTAAACACAAAGTGGGATTGGGTCAATCAAACGAATCAACGAGTATCAGCGGGCGTAATATGTACGATATTGTATATTGTCCCTGTTGTTTTAGGGATCAATTATTTTACGTTTATTACATTACAAAATTTAGATTCTTCTTTGTTCTTTACCACTAAAATTATGTGGATAAATGCTTTCTATATCCTTTTTTCTTTGGCAATAGCAACGTTTTTTCATGCTAGAGGGTTTATGAAAAACTGGAAGGCATCCGTAGGAAAAGAAAGTACAAAACAAGAAATTGTAGCAAAAACTGAAACAGCAAAATTCGAATCTTTAAAAAGTCAACTCGATCCTCATTTCTTATTCAATAGTTTAAATGTATTAACATCGTTAATAAGTGAGAATCCAAGACAGGCAGAACGTTTTACAACAAAGCTTTCAAAAGTCTATCGTTATGTATTAGAGCATCGCAATAAAGATTTAATTCCGTTGTCTGAAGAGTTGAAATTTGCCAGAACTTATATGGAATTGTTACAGATGCGTTTTGAAGATGCAGTTAAATTTGAGATTCCTGAAGATGTAAGTGATGAAGGCTTAAAAATTGTACCGTTGTCATTACAACTATTACTAGAAAACGCTGTAAAACATAATGTCGCTTCGTCAAGAAAACCGTTGAGTCTTCGAATTTTTGAAGAAAAAGGCGAATTGATTATTGAAAATAATGTCAATCCGAAAGAAGCAATTGGCAAAAGCACCAAAGTGGGATTGCAAAACATAACAGACAGATATAGATTGCTAACCAAACGAAATGTTAGCATTGTAAATGATAAAAAAACATTTAAAGTAAGCTTGCCCTTACTGACAAAAAACAACAACATTATGTATACAGAAGAAATTGAGAACTCTAGCTATGTTAGAGCAGTAGAAAAAGTAGAAAAGCTAAAAGAGTTCTATCAAAACATAGCCTCTTATTGTATTGTTATTCCATTTTTAGTTTTCATTAATTTATATACATCTCCACAGTTTCACTGGTTTTGGTTTCCGATGTTTGGATGGGGAATAGGCGTGTTATTTCACGGATTAGATGTGTATAACTACAATCCATTCTTAGGAAGAAACTGGGAAGATAAAAAAATAAAAAAATTGATGGAAGAGGAAGACGATTTGTCTAACTGGGAATAACATTTTAAAAAGAAAAACAGAAGATCATGCAATCAGAATATCAAAATGAACAAAAATATTTAAGAGCAAAAGAAAGAGTAGATAAAATCAAGGGATTCTACGCTAATGTAATTTGTTATGTAATTGTCATCCCTTTTTTAATTTTTATAAATTTAAGATTTGTGCCAGAATTTCATTGGTTTTGGTTTCCAATTTTTGGTTGGGGAATGGGCTTAGCATTTCATGCAATGGATACCTTTCAATATAACCCATTTCTTGGGAAAGGCTGGGAGGATAAAAAAATAAAAGAATTGATGGATGAAGAGAAAAGAAATAATAACTTGAATTAATATTTTACAATGATCGGGGATAAAGAAACAGTAGAGGCAAAAAGGTATTTACGTGCTAAGAAAAGTGTAGAAAAAGTAAAAGAAGTTTATGTGCATATTTCGGTATTTGTTTTCTCTATGCCAATTATAATAATTACCAATATGAAATTTGTACCAGGATTTCAATATTTTTGGTTTGCATTGTTTGGATGGGGAATGGGAGTATTCTTGCATTGGTTAGTAGTTATTGGATTTAAGTCATCTCTATTTGGAAAAGATTGGGAAGAACGTAAGATTAAAGAAGCTATGGAAAAAGAACGGGAAGAGGCTAATAGGTAATAATTTGAATGAAGAAACGATGAGAGATCAAAAAACAATAGAAGGAATAAAATATTTAAAAGCTAAAAAAAGAGTAGAAAAGATCAAAGGGTTTTATATCCATTTTGGAGTGTATATAGCGGTGAATATATTTATTAGTGGAATCATCATCTACGGGTTAACCTATGAAGATGATGAAAATTATAGAGAAGCATTTTCTAATTTCGGAGTGTATTCTACTTGGATTTTTTGGGGAATTGGTGTCGTTTTTCATTGGATGGGAGTATTTGGTTTTAGCTCTATGTTTGGCAAGAACTGGCAAGAAAGAAAACTAAAAGAAATACTCGACAAAGAACAAAACAACAATCAATAGCATGGCAACAAAATTCACAAAAGAAGAAAAATATTTAAGAGCTAAAAAGAGAGTGGAAGAGTTGAAAGGATTCTATATTCATTTTGGGGTGTATCTTTTGGTGAATTTGTTTTTATCAATCAGAGAAATATATGAAGAAATAGCAAATGGAGAAGCGCTAAATAACATCCTATTTGATATAGATCTGTATTGGGTTTGGATTTTTTGGGGAGTTGGACTTTTTTCTCATGCGATGAAGGTTTTTAGCAGTCAGTTTTTTTTAGGAAGCAATTGGGAAGAACGTAAAATAAAAGAATATTTGGACAACAACGATAAAGCGTAACATTATGGAGATTATTGATAAAAACAAAAAACTTGAGAAAGCAAAAAAGAGAGTAGGGCAATTAAAGGGCTTTTATAAACACGTTGCTTTTTATATGCTGATAAACGCTTTTTTTATCTGCAGAAGAATATATAAAGACATTTCATATGGCGACTCTGTTTTTGAGGCGTTTACAGAAATGAGTAATTATCGATTGTTTTTTTGGTGGACTGTTATTTTGGTTTTACATGGATTAAAAACCTATAGATTTGATTTCCTTTTTAGCAAGGGTTGGGAAGAAAGAAAGATTAAAGAAGAAGTAAATAAGCAAAACAATTTATAAAAATAAAGGCCGCAATGAATGTAATTATTATAGAAGACGAAAAACCAGCAGCAAGAAGGTTGAGTAGAATGTTAAATGATTTAGGAGTTCAGGTAAATGAAATGCTTCATTCTGTAGAAGAATCAATCGTGTGGTTTCAAGAAAATGAACATCCAGATTTGCTTTTTTTAGATATACAATTGTCAGATGGTTTGTCTTTTGAAATATTTGAGCATGTCACTATTTCTAGTGCAATCATTTTTACAACTGCTTATGATGAATATGCGCTTAAAGCATTTAAGTTGAACAGTATCGACTATTTATTGAAACCTATTGATGAAGATGAATTAAAAGCTGCGGTTGATAAATATAAAAATCAACAACAAAAACAAGCTGATGTTCAGGTTAATTTTGATGACATTCGTAAGTTGCTGGTCAATCCAATTGATCGTAAATACAAAAAGCGTTTTACAATTAAGGTAGGACAACATATTAAAATTGTTTCTATAGATGATATTGAATGTTTTTATAGTGAAAACAAAGCGACATATATTCACACCAATTCAAATAGAAATTACTTATTAGATGGTGCTTTAGAATTGGTGAATTCAGAATTAGATCCAGAACACTTTTTTAGAGTTAACAGGACATTTATTGTTCAGATCAACGCGATAAAAGACATTATTGCTTATACAAATAGTCGTTTAAAAATCATTTTAAACACGTATACTGAAACTGAAATTATAGTTAGTAGAGAGCGTGTAAAACAGTTTAAACAGTTTATACAATAGCTTTCATTTTGAGTGTAGTTGAAAGATTAAAAATTGGATTAGATAATACTATTGATTTTTAGCTTGTTATCTTATTAGAAATCTTTTAAATAGAGATTGTTTAATTCAATAAATTTTGTACATTTGCACTCCTTTTTACGAGAACAGATTTATAAAAGGAATTGAGAAAATTTATTCAATATAAACAACTCTTAAAGTTATTGTCGTTAAAAATCTGGATAGCAATAAGATACAAAGTGATTTCAGAATGTCTGAAGAAACAAAAAACACTGCTGAAGAGGCAGTAACACCAGTAGCTGTTGAGACAGTAAACCCACAAGAATTTTTAGCAACTTTTGATTGGCACAAATACGAAGAAGGTATTGAAGCTGTCGATGAAAATAAGTTAGCTGAATTCGAAAAAGCGTTAGAAGGAACTGTAGGTTTCGTTAACGAACGTGATGTAATTGAAGGAACTGTAGTAAGATTAACAGATAGAGATGCAATTATCGATATCAATTCTAAATCTGAAGGAGTTATTTCTTTAAATGAATTCCGTTACAATCCAGCTCTTGCAGAAGGAGATGTAGTAGAAGTATTAGTTGATAAAAGAGAAGATAGCTCTGGTCAATTAGTATTGTCTCACAAAAAAGCTCGTGTAATTAAAGCTTGGGATAGAGTAAACAATGCACATGAAACAGGAGAAATCGTTAACGGTTTTGTGAAGTGTAGAACAAGAGGAGGTATGATTGTAGATGTATTCGGTATCGAAGCATTTTTACCAGGATCTCAAATTGATGTGAAACCTATCCGTGATTACGATCAATTCGTAGAAAAAACAATGGAATTCAAAGTTGTGAAAATCAACCACGAATTTAAAAACGTTGTAGTTTCTCATAAAGCGTTAATCGAAGCTGATTTAGAAATACAGAAAAAAGAAATCATCGGTCAATTAGAAAAAGGACAAGTATTAGAAGGTGTTGTTAAAAACATTACTTCTTACGGTGTCTTTGTTGATTTAGGTGGAGTAGATGGATTGGTGCATATTACTGATTTATCTTGGTCAAGAATCAACCATCCAAATGAGGTTGTTGAATTAGATCAAAAATTAAACGTTGTAATTTTAGACTTTGACGATAACAAATCTAGAATTCAATTAGGATTAAAACAATTATCTGCTCATCCTTGGGAAGCTTTAAATGCTGATTTAAAAATCGGAGATAAAGTAACAGGTAAAGTTGTTGTTTTAGCTGACTACGGTGCATTTATCGAAGTTTCTGAGGGAGTTGAAGGATTAATTCACGTTTCTGAAATGTCATGGTCTACACACTTACGTTCTGCACAAGACTTCGTAAAAGTTGGAGATTCTGTAGAAGCACAAGTTCTTACTTTAGATAGAGAAGAAAGAAAAATGTCTCTTGGTATGAAACAATTACACCCAGATCCTTGGACAGACATTACTACTAAATACCCAGTTGGTTCAAAACATTCTGGAACTGTAAGAAACTACACTAACTTTGGTGTGTTTGTTGAGTTAGAAGAAGGAATTGACGGATTGGTTTATATTTCTGATTTATCTTGGACTAAGAAAATCAAACACCCATCTGATTTTGTAACTGTAGGAGATACTTTAGAAGTTGAAGTATTAGAATTAGACGTAGAAGGACGTAAGTTAAACTTAGGTCACAAGCAAACTCAAGATAACCCTTGGGATGCTCACGAAGCTACTTACGCTATAGATTCAATGCATGAAGGTACTGTGTCTGAAAAAACAGATAAAGGTGCTACTATTGCTTTTGCTGATGGTGTTGAAGGATTCGCTCCAAGTCGTCATTTAGATAAAGAAGATGGTGGTAAGTTAGCCAAAGGAGATACTGCACAATTTAAAGTGTTAGAATTTTCTAAAGAGTACAGAAGAGTAGTTGTATCACATGCAGCTATCTTTAGAGCAGAAGAGAAGAAAAATGTAAAAGTTGCTACTAAAAAAGCAGCGGATGCAGAAAAAACTACTTTAGGAGACATTGGTGGTCTTGCTGCATTAAAAAAGAAAATGGAAGAAGGGAACTAAATCTCAATTCTAAATTCATATATAAAACGCCGTTGA
>MAAC01015414.1_pt1 | contig 29224 bp, 27 predicted proteins | sample 1115981 | NCBI WGS metagenome assembly MAAC01 (sample SAMN04961126, study PRJNA320927) | seawater metagenome | isolation source: sample BD02T64 sea water enriched with oil for 64 days | place: USA:Gulf of Mexico | collected 2013-07-27
CTGTAAAGATGTCTTCAGGAGATAAAGAAATATCACCAACATTTTGTAACTCATGAGCAAATATATTTAATAATAATTCTGAATCAGATGTGGTATTAACATGACGACGAGCATCCTTGAATAACCATTCCTTCAATTCGTCTGCATTGGTTAAGTTGCCGTTATGCGCGAGAGAGATGCCAAAAGGTGAGTTAGCATAAAAAGGCTGCGCTTCAGAAGAACTTGATGTACCAGCCGTTGGGTAGCGAATATGACCAATACCCATATCCCCTTGTAACCTCAACATATGACGGGTATGAAATACGTCTTTTACTAAGCCATTTCCTTTTCGTAACCTGAACGTATTATCTTTAATGGTTACGATGCCTGCTGCATCCTGACCTCGGTGTTGTAGTACGGTTAAGCCGTCATATAATGACTGACTAACCGGTGTATTTCCAACAATGCCAACTATACCACACATGGTTTTTTCTCCGCCGATCTAAGCTTGTTTTAGAAAACTGGATGATTGTTTGAGGTATTCAAAAAACCATTCAATTATTAATTTAAATTCTGGGATCAATTTTGAACTCTGCCACCAACTACTTGATGCTGAAGGTGTGAATGCGTCCATAAAAAATAATAAAGCACTAATAATCAACACACCTCGTAGTGCACCAAAAACGATGCCTAAAACTCTGTCGGTGCCTGATAAACCTGTTTTAGCCACCAATTGGCCAATCACATAGTTGATTAAAGCACCCAGTATGAGGGTGGTGATAAAAAGAATTGCAATAGCGGCGCCATTACGCAGGAATTGATCGGAGATATTGGTTAGTAACGTGGCAAGTTTTGCATAAAAAGAACTCGCAATAAAAAAGGCACTGATCCAAATAACTAGTGACACAGCTTCTTTAACGAAACCACGAACCAAACTAATTAAGGTAGAAATACCTATGACTGCCAAAATGGCAAAATCTATCCAAACCATAAATCGAGTTTTCTCAATCAATTGTTACTAACAAATAGAGGCGCGCATTCTAACAGAACGCCCACCATAAGTACCAACATTATTATTATTTAGTAGGAGAAAAGCGAGCAATTTTTCCTTGCACATCGGTTAACGTCTTGAGAGCTGGGATTTTTTTCTCTAAACTACTTTTGATCAATTCTGGGCCAACAAAAACTTTGGTTAATGTGCCACTTTTTGTCTTAATTGGCTTAGTGAAAGCGATGTAGCCAGCCTTTTGTAACTTAGCAATTAATTCATCTACATTGTTTTTATGGCGAAAACTTCCTAACTGTATGACCCAAGCTGTCTCTTTTTTGGCTCGTTCTGGCAAAACATTGGGTTTTATTTGATTGTTTTCATCTACTTTAGCAAGGGTATTTATTTTCACCGTCTCACTGCTGGCCTCTTTTGATTGATGATTTGCCTGCTCAGCAATATCTTCAATTGCTTTGGTCGCAGTATTATCACTTTCGTCATTTTTTAAGTCATCAAGGGCCTGCTCATCGCTAACTTCTGTATCGGGTAAGCTAGCAAGCTTTTCGGTCGGAAAGTCTATATTTTTAGGTTTAAAATCAATACTAGGTGAGTTAGGTATACGTTCAAACTCTTCTTGGTAAGTTTTTTTGTCGCCATCAAGTAAATCGGGTAAAAAGATAATCGCTACAGCCGCAACAATCACTGTACCTACTAGTCGGTTTTGAAAAGGTGTAGACAAAATAACTCCTGGGTTAACCTGTTATATTTAAATACGCTCTCACTTGGGCCACAGTAAAAAATGAACCAAAGACAAGAATAAGATCATCTTTTTTAGCATGCATTTGTGCCATTTTATAGCCATCAACGGCATTGTCAAAAAATAATGCTTTGTTAGGTGTTCCCGTTATATATTCTAACAATTCCGCTGCATCGGCACCACGGGGAACATCTAGCGAGGCAGCATACCATTGGTCGATATGCCCCAACAACGGCGTTAATGTATTGTGTATATCTTTATCTGCCAACATACCTACTACGGCATGAACTTTATTTACTTTCAGCTTTGATATTTTATCCGCTAAATAACGGGCGGCTAAAGGGTTGTGACCGACATCTAACATCACTTGGCAGTTATCAACTAACATTTCAGTGCGACCTGAGACTTTGGTTTCGCTAATAACTTTCTTTAGCATGTCACTGGTGATGATAGTGTTTAATAACACCAGCACCATTAACGCTGTAGCGACATTATCTACCGGAATATGTGGTTCAGGTAAATGACTAAAATTTATTGCATTATGTTGCCACTGCCAAATGCCTACCTTTTTATTTTGCACAATATCAAAATCACGATTTCTTAAATACAGCTGAGTATTGAGTTTTTTGGCATGATTTAACACAGAATCAGGTGGTTGATTATCGCCAACAACAACGAGTTGTTTTTCACGCATTATACCCGCTTTTTCAAAACCAATGCTTTCTCGATCATTGCCTAAGAAAATTTGATGGTCTAAATCAACGGTAGTGATAACAGCAATATCAGCATCAATAATGTTGGTGGCATCAAGACGACCACCCAATCCAACTTCCAGAATGATAATGTCAGGTCTAACATCCATCATCACTAAAAAAGCCGCAAGTGTTGTGTACTCATAATAAGTTAATGAAACGTCAATCCGTGCTTTTTCTATTTGATCAAAAGCATTAATGAGTGATAGGTCATCAATGTCTTTTTTATTGACTCTTAAGCGTTCATTGAATTTTTCGATATGAGGAGAGGAATATACGGCAACCGTTTTACTTTTAGCTAATAGAACGTTTTCTAAAAAGGCACATGTCGTGCCTTTGCCATTGGTACCCGCCACAGTGATCACTTTTGCAAAGGACAGGTCGATAGCTAATCGTTCAGCAATAACCGATATGCGCTCAAGCCCCATATCAATTTCGCTATGATGAATGTTCTCTAAAAAACAAAGCCACTCATCAAGGCTACGCTCAGAGTGGCTATTATTAAAATTAGTCATAAATGCAACTTAACTAATTAGCTAACGGTTAAGTCTTGACCCGTAAACTTAGCTAATAGTCTTGCTAACGTTGCACGCATTTCACGTCGATCAACAATCATATCAATCGCGCCTTTCTCTAATAAGAATTCGCTGCGTTGAAAACCTTCAGGTAATTTTTCACGTACCGTTTGTTCAATAACACGAGGTCCAGCAAAACCAATAAGTGCTTTAGGCTCACCAATATTCACATCGCCTAACATTGCTAAACTTGCTGAAACCCCACCCATTGTAGGGTCAGTTAATACGGAAATATAAGGTAAACCTTTCTCACTCATTTTCGCCAATGCTGCACTTGTTTTAGCCATCTGCATCAATGAAAACAATGCTTCTTGCATGCGAGCACCACCACTGGCTGAAAAACAAACAAATGGAATGTTATGCTCAAGACAATATTCAACACCTTTAACAAAGCGCGCACCTACAACCGATGCCATTGAGCCACCTAAAAAGGCAAATTCAAAGGCTGCGGCAACAACTGGCATACCGTGTAATTCACCTTTCATTACCACTAAGGCATCTTTTTCACCGGTATTTTTCTGAGCCGCACTGATACGATCTTTATAACGCTTTGAATCTTTAAACTTAAGAATGTCTTGTGCTTCAAACTCTTCACCTAACTCAATACGCTCACCAAGATCTAAAAAGCCTTCTATGCGCTTTCGAGCACTGATACGCATATGGTGGTCACATTTAGGACACACCGACATTTGACGCTCTAACTCTTCTCGATAAAGTACGGCGTTACATGAAGTACATTTGCTCCACACACCTTCAGGAATATTGCGTTTTTGGGTCGACTTTGCTTTCGGGAGAATCTTTTCAATCCAGCTCATAATTTAACTTTTGCCTATGCACGAGAACAATTTAATGACCTAAAAGACGCCACTAAATATAAAAATGTAAATATAACCGCTAATTAGACCATATTTTAGTATATTTTGAATACATAAAACTGGTCTGTTTTGTTGTTTTTTACCTTTTAGTCTAAAAATAATGGCCCTAATGGGCGTTTCGGTAGGCCAAACTCTGCTGGGTAATCAACATCTACAAAATATAAGCCTGCAGACGCCGCCGTCATACCTGCTAAACAACGATTCTTTGCTTCAAGTACTTCTTTGATCCAAGCCGTTGTTTGCAACTCCTGCCCCACTCGCATTAAACTTCCCGCAATATTGCGAACCATATGATGTAAAAAAGCATTACCTTTTACATCTAAAATCACATAATCTCCTTTTCTAGAAACATTACAGTGGATTAGGGTTCTAACTGGGGAGTGTGATTGGCAATGAACCGTTCTAAAAGAGGTAAAATCATGTTGGCCAACTAAATGTTGAGCAGCTTGATGCATTAATTTTTCATCTAAAGGATAATGATAAAAGCTAATGCCTTTGCTTAAAATAGCAGAACGTAGCGGATTATTATAAATAATGTATCGATAACGCCGAGCTGTCGCACTAAACCTAGCATGAAAGTCATCATTAACTTGGTGAACCCATGAAACGGCGATATCTTTAGGTAAGTTAGTATTTACTCCTAACGTCCAAGCTACATCTTTGCGCACTTGTTCCGTTTCAAAGTGAATAACTTGATTGGTGGCATTGACGCCCGTATCAGTTCTTCCGGCACAAATAACCTCAATAGGCTCATTGGCTATTTTTGACAAAGCTTTTTCTATTTTCTGTTGAACACTTACAACATTTTTTTGTCTTTGCCAGCCATGGTAGTTACTGCCGTCATATTCAATACCTAACGCGTAGCGCATCTTTTCTTCACCATATTCATGAGTAAAATTTTTCCGCCGCATTATCCCCTAATTTATTGGGTATTGCTAATTTAGTGTAGGACAACACCAAACTCGTTCACCCTCGGCTCTGGCATCCTGCTTCGCTCTACCTCCTGCATCCATGCAGTCGTGTACATTGTCGCTCTTTGCCATCGACGTGCACGGATGCATTAATGCCGTGAAGACATTCCTCACAGGGATGTGAGTTCTTAGAGTAATGCAGGAGAAATTACCTAGGATGCCTTAGAACGGCCATGGCACCGCGCCATACCGTTCATCCTGAACATAAAAACCGCAGAGTATGCGGTTTTCGGGGCAATAATTATGTAGATTTGTTAGGTTAAAACCTAACCTACAAGGGTTTACCATATTTTGTAGGTCAGAATTCATTCTGACAAAAGGTTCATCAATTCAGTTTATCGAGCAATTGCTGAGCTTCGTCTTGCTGCTCTGCATCACCCATTTTTACCACGTCACTTAATATGACTTCAGCATTTTCACTGTCACCAATCTCGAGATAGACTTTTGCTAAATCCAGCTTTGCTGCAGCGCCATTATCGTCTTCTTCATCAACATCTATTTGATTAACATCACTGGTAAACTCTGGAAAATCCCCTAAACCAACATCAATATTTGTTTGCTCGTAGGGCTCTTCTTGTGAATCATCCTCTGATAATGTATCTGAAATTAATGAATCAACCGAAATAAAGTCGGTCTCTTCAAGTTCATCTTTAACATCATTACTAAGCGATGATGCTTCGTTGCTATCATCGGCAATTATTTCAAGCTCTTCATCTATAACAAGTTCTTCGTCTGAGTTACTAGGAGCATCTTCCTCTATGTTGGCGAGTAACTCGTCAAAATCTAAGCTATCAAGATCTTCAATATCCTTACTTTCGTTAGTCTCATCTACTGTCTGCGAGTTATCAATAGCATCGTCTTCAGATAACAAATCTGCTAATACATTGCTATCGGTAAAGTCAGGGGATAATTCTACTTCTGATTCTTCTTGTTTTTCATCATTTAACAGTTGAGTAAGGGTTGATTCATCAAAATCACTAGCGACATCCGCTAATATACTTTCATCAATATCGAGATGTTCTTCTAACGGTGAATCTAGATCTTCTCCCGCTAAGATATCATCACCGATATCAAGTAAGTCATCATCAATATCGTCCGACTTTTCAACACTATCAATTAAAGCATCAATATCAAGTTCATCTTCGACGTCTGATTCGGAAGCAACACTGTCAATTAAGGCATCAATATCGAGTTCATCTGTTACATCTGAGCCCGTTGCTGCATCATCAATTATTGCATCAATATCAATCTCATCAGTAACATCTGAGTCCTTTGCTGCATCATCAATTATCGAATCAATATCAAACTCATCTGTATCAGATGACTCTGCAGATGCACTATCAAGTAATGCATCAATATCAAATTCTTCTTCGATACTTTCTTGCCCAAGTGTTGCTGAATCATCTTCTTCTTTAGAGATATTATCATCAATGCCAATATCACTAAAATCCGCAGCTAAAAATGGCGCGACATATTCTTCGGTAAAGTTGTTAATTTGCTCTTGATTATTATCTTCTTCAGCATCTACAGTTTCAACGGCTGCTGGTGTAGGTTCTGATGGAGAAATACCAGCCATCGAATCCATAAGGGCATCGATATCATCTGGGTCAGTTAACTCAACGTTATCTGCTACTTCTTCAACTGCAGGTTCTGGTGTCGACTGAGCTGCCATTGAATCCATTAGCGCGTCGATATCATCTGGATCAGTTAACTCAACGTTATCTGCTACTTCTTCAACTGCAGGTTCTGGAGCGGCCTTAGCTGACTCTGCTGCCATTGAATCCATAAGGGCATCGATGTCATCTGGGTCAGTTAACTCAACGTTATCTGCTACTTCTTCAACTGCAGGCTCTGATGCAGAGTCCGCAGCCATCGAGTCCATAAGCGCATCAATGTCATCAGGGTCGGTTAATTCAGCGGTATCAGGGAGTTCGTCAACTGCGTCTGCTGCTGGTGACTCAGCTGCCATCGAGTCCATAAGCGCATCGATGTCATCTGGGTCAGTTAACTCAACGTTATCCGCTACTTCTTCAACTGCAGGCTCTGATGCAGAGTCCGCTGCCATTGAATCCATCAATGCGTCGATGTCATCTGGATCAGTTAACTCAACGTTGTCAGGCATTTCTTCAATTAAATCTTCATTTTCTGTCGACTCAAGATCATCACCCATGTTAAGTAAATCATCTAATAGGTTTTGATCTAACTGCCCACCATCTAATGCTTCACCCTCGGGCTCTTCATCAAGATCAACATCAATATTTGATAATAATGAATCTAAATCACCTTGATCAAGCTCTCCGCCTTCTAGTTCTTCATCTTCTGGCTCATCTAAATCAATATCGAGAGATATTTCTTCTAGATCGTCCAAATCACCAAGATCATCCAGATCATCTAAATGAATGACATCATCTTCGAGTAAGTCATCACCTAAAGAGTCTAAATCATCATCATTGAACAAATCATCATTTTCATCAGTGCCATCTCCTGCAAGATCAATAGATAATTCATCATCTAATGACAATTCATCGTCTAATGACAGTTCATCATCTAATGACAGGTCTTCATGAAGCGATAATTCATCGTCTAGTGAAAGTTCTTCATCGAGTGACAGTCCCTCATCTTTAACTTTAGGCGCTTTTGCTGGAGCTTTTACTTCGGGGGTTGGTGCTGATTCTAGAACAACATTTTTTTGTTTCCTGCGCATGATAAAGATAATTAAGCCAACAATAATTGATGCAGGAATAGTCGCCATCAAGGCGATAAACCATGCACTCGACATGAAATTATTGCCTGCTAATTCTTTTTGTTGCCTTTCAAGTAACAACTCTTGTTCTCGTGCTTCAGCTTTCTCTAATAGTGTTTGTAATAACGTATTGGTATTGTTCATTTGTAGCTCTAGTTCTTTACCTTTCGCTACTTCACTTTGCATGGTATTTAATTGGTCGTTGAAGCTATTTAAGCGTCCTCTCAAATTTTCATTTTCTTTTAAAATAGCTTGTAAACCATCGATAGAGTCAAGTACATCATTTTGAATAGTTTCTAAACGTGCCTCTTGTGAATCACCATACGTTTTCAACTGCTCATTAATTTCAGTTTTAGCAGTTTCTAAATCTTCTTTTTTAACGGTCTGTGCTATAGGTGGTGAATTTTTAACAGTTTGCGCGACTCTCACATCCCAAATCTGATCATCTTGTTCAGACTTTTGCTGAGCAGCCTGAACATTAATTCTTGCGATTTCTAATGGCGTCGGCAATTTTAAATACTGACCATCAATCAAATGATTTAAATTATTGTCTTTAAACGCGCGAGGATTTTTTTCAAATAAAGCCTGCATCACTTGATAAACAGAAAACGCAGGATCAGGGCGAACTTGCAGCGCAATATTCCATAAGGTGTCTTTTGATTTGATCGGCCCATATTGATCATAAGGAAATACATCGGTGCTTTGTGGACCACGTATACGAATACCAGCCTCTTGAAAAGCCAATGATGAGTAACTAATGGTACTAATGCTGATTAATAAAACCTGCCACAGGCACAGGCGGAACAGTCGTTGCATTAAGGTTTCCTAATTATTTTTATAGAGAGCCAATAGTTTGGCACTGTCAAGTACTGAAAAAACAAAGCAAAATTTATTCCAAGTACCCAATAAACTAAATAAGGTATATATGACATTTGCTTTTTAATTCCTTTTTATAACAAAAAAACCCGCCGTTAACTATAACGACGGGTTATTATTTTTCTTTAATATATCTTTAACTTAGAAAGTTAAAGCGAATAAAAAGGACTAAAAAATTATGAAAGGTGATCTTTAATCAATAATTCTGCAATTTGCACACTATTAGTAGCGGCACCTTTACGGACATTATCAGCAACAATCCACATGTTTAAGCCATGATTATGACTGATGTCTTCACGTATACGGCCAACAAATGTTTCGTCTTTCCCACTAGCATCACCAATTTGTGTAGGGAAGTCTTCATCATTTTCACAAACCACTATGCCTGGTGCTTGTTTAAGCACTTCTTTAGCTTCTTCAGCAGATATCGGTGAAGACGTTTCAATGTGCAATGCTTCTGCATGACCAAAGAATACCGGAACACGTACTGCGGTTGGATTCACTAAAATATTTTCATCACCTAAAATCTTTTTAGTTTCCCAAACCATTTTCATTTCTTCTTTGGTATAACCGTTATCTAAAAAGACATCGATTTGTGGGATAACATTGAAAGCTATTTGACGAGAAAACTGTTTAGTTTCAACAGGCTTTCCACTTAACAAGTCAGCAGTTTGCTTAGCTAATTCATCCATTGCAGCTTTACCACCACCCGAAACTGATTGGTAAGTACAAACATTAATACGTTCAATACCAACTGCTGCATGGATAGGTTTTAACGCTACCATCATTTGAATCGTTGAACAGTTTGGGTTGGCAATAATATTACGATTACGGTATTCAGCTAACGCTTCAGGATTCACTTCCGGCACGACTAAGGGAATATCCGCTTCATAACGAAATTCAGAGGTATTATCAATAACAATACAACCAGCATCACCAGCGATTGGCGCGAATTTAGCAGAGGTACTGCCACCTGCAGAGAAAAAGCCGATTTGAGCAAGGCTAAAATCAAAGGTATCTGCATCAATAACTTCAATATTTTCACCATTAAATTCAATAATTTCTCCCGCTGAACGAGAGCTCGCCAGTGGATATAGTTTATTGATAGGGAAATCTCGTTCTTCAAGAATTTCCATGATAGTTTTACCAACTAACCCTGTTGCACCTAATATACAAACATCAAATTTTTGTGCCATGCCTTTCTCTCTTACTCTCTCTTTTGAGTTACTGTTTTTTACTAAAGCCAAGTTGATGTATTACATCATTTTCAGCCACTTCTGCCACATCAATTTGAATTGCCGAAAACTCCCTGCGAGCGGGGTATGTTTTTCGAAGCAGATCAAACGCATGACCGTTAATTTGTTGGCGACCGATTTGTTGGCGGAAAAGACCATCGTCGCGACGAACATCGTAAACTATTTTTACCAGTTGGTTTAGTAATATTTCATCAAAAGGCTGTCTTATTTCAATCTGACTAATAGCGGATTGTGGCAGGAAGTTTTTGAGTGATTTTTCAACGGGTATTTTTAACTTTTGGCATAATGCCCGATAAAGCATTTCTGTGCCACGAGCTTTTCCTTCTAAGCTATAACCAGCAATATGCGCAGTGGTAATTTCGCAAAAAGGGATCAAAGCTTGCAAAATGTTAGGTTCATTTTCCCAAACATCTAAGACAACTTTTAATGGGTGCCCTGCTTGTTTCAATTTTAACAATGCTTGGTTATCGATAACTTCGCCACGACAAGCATTAATTAATATTTGCTCTGAGGATAACGCTTGTAAACGTTGTTCATTGATCAAATGGAATGTTGGATACTCACCCTCTTTCGTTTTTGGCACATGCAATGAAATAACATCACAAGCCAGTACTTGCTCAAGAGAAGCAAAGTCTCGGCTATCATTCGAATCTAGCGCTAAATAAGGATCACATAATAGATGTTTTATACCTAAAGCGGTTAACTTCTCACTTAAGCGGCTACCTGTATTACCCGCACCAACAATACCTACCGTCATATCCAATAAGTTTAGTTGGTAACGTTCGGCTAATACCACCAATGAAGATAGTACATATTCCGCAACCGACACAGCGTTACAGCCAGGTGCAGAAGTGAAACTAACATCGCGGTTGTTTAAATAATCTTTATCAATATGATCAAAACCAATAGTAGCGGTACCAACAAAAGATAATTGTTTATTTTTGGTAAGCAGTGCTTCATTGACAGGTGTGACAGAACGGACTAATAAAACGTCTGCCTCTGCCACTTGTTCAGCGGTTATTTCACGCCCAGCAAAGGCAGTTAATGTACCTAAGTCGCCAAAGAATTCTTTAGCAAAAGGCATGTTTTCATCGTAAAAAATGTTCATTTATAAAGATTTCTCACATAGAAAAGCCACTTAAATAAGTGGCTTTAAAATGATATTTATCAAAACTAATTCATTCTAGTTCAAGGCGTATGCGCGGAGCTTATGATAATAAGTGAGCACATTCAACGATGAAATTGGATGAAATAGTGAAGAAAATATTATTTATATTTTTTCATTACCAAAGTGGCATTAGTACCACCAAAACCAAAGCTGTTTGACATAATTAAGTCTAACTCGGTTTCACGTGTTTCAGTAACGATATCTAAACCTTCAGCTTTTTCATCTAAAGTATCAACATTAATTGATGGCGCAATAAAGCTGTTTTCCATCATTAATAATGAGTATATAGCTTCATGTACACCAGCAGCACCTAACGCATGACCTGTCATGGCTTTAGTTGCACTGATCGCTGGAGAGTCGTGACCAAATAATTCTTGGATAGCACCTAATTCTTTCACATCACCCACTGGGGTAGAAGTACCGTGAGTATTTAAGTAATCAAGTTTACCTTCAACACCTGTCATGGCTTGTTGCATACAACGTACTGCACCTTCACCACTTGGAGCTACCATATCGTAACCGTCTGAAGTTGCACCATAACCAACGAGTTCAGCATAGATATGTGCGCCACGAGCTAAGGCATGTTCAAGTTCTTCAACAACAACCATACCGCCGCCGCCAGAGATAACAAAACCGTCACGGTCTGCATCATACGTACGTGAAGCTAATTCAGGCGTATCATTACGACCTGCAGATAAAGCGCCCATACCGTCAAACATCATCGCTAATGACCAATGAACTTCTTCACCACCACCGGCAAAAACAATGTCTTGCTTGCCTAATTGGATTAACTCCATGGCATTACCAATACAGTGTGCACTGGTTGCACAAGCTGAACTGATAGAATAATTAACACCTTTAATTTTATATGGTGTCGCTAAACAAGCGGAAACTGTACTGCCCATTGTTTTAGGTACTGCGTAAGGACCTACACGACGAATCCCACGGTTACGTAGTGTGTCTGTGGTAGTAACAATAGTGTCTGACGATGCACCACCAGACCCAGCAACAATACCGGTACGGAAATTAGAGACTTGTTCGTCTGTTAACTTAGCGTCGTCAATAGCTTCTTGCATGGCAACATAAGCATAACCTGCTGCATCAGCCATGAAACGAAAAGCTTTACGATCGATATGATCTTTAGTTTCAAGTGTTGGTTTACCCCAAACGTGGCTTTTTAAACCTTGTTCTTCGAAGCTTTCTGATTTTGTAATACCTGAACGGCCCGCTTTTAATGAAGCTAAAACTTCATCAGCATTATTACCGATACTTGATACAATTCCTAATCCAGTGATCACTACTCGTTTCATTTAATTAACCATCTAAAAATTTAAAAATTCGGGCATATCATACAGAATTTTGCCCGCGAACTGGTCTGTTCAGTGTACGCGTGTACACTGATTAATTCAACTCATGACATTTGCCCGTCAGTATAGGTAAAATAGCAGCCGTGTATAGCTATATTTGCAATAAGATGACCTCAAACAATAAAATTACCTTTCGAGACGATGGCTCTCCCTACTCTGAACAATTTAAGGATATCTATTTTGATACTGAGTCCGGTTTCCAGCAAAGTGAACAAGTATTTATTAAAGGCAATAATATTGCCAAAAGCTTACTTGCTGCTACAAGCGAATTTACCATTGCAGAAACAGGCTTCGGCTCAGGATTAAATTTTTTACTGACTTTAAAACTTTATGCTGAGTTATCTAAAATTCATCAGCTTGTGCCGTTGCATTTTATCAGCACCGAAAAATACCCGTTAACAAAAGAACAACTCAGCAAAGCACTAAGTTGTTTGGATAAATTAGATAAAGAACAAAAACAGCTGATTGCCGACTACCCTGAACAACCTCAAGCAAAACACCAAACGACATTTTTAGCGGGTAAGATCAAACTCACTATTTTATTTGAAGATGCCACAGAGGCCTTCACAAGTATTAAACTGCCAAGAAAACACAATGGTTTGGTTGATGCTTGGTATCTCGACGGTTTTTCTCCTGCTAAAAATCCTGCCATGTGGCAACCGGCTTTATTTGAGCAAATGGCGCGACTGTCTAAACTACAAGCAAGGTTAAGTACTTTTACCGTAGAAGATGTTATTTGCCGAGGGTTAACTGAGGTAGGCTTTAGGCTCGATAAAAAAGAGCAATTTCTGATTGGCGTTTACCAACAAAACCATTTAAACGGTAAGGGTTATCAATTAAGGCCACAGATCACCAAGCCACAACATGTCAGCATTATTGGTGGCGGCATTGCCTCCGCTTGTGCGGCCTACTTTCTCACCCGAAATGGCATTAAGGTCACAATATATTGTAAGGATGTTAACGTTGCTCAAGGTGCATCAAGTAATGCTGTTGGCGCATTATTTCCGTTGTTGCACCAACAAGCTGATGATATTAGTTTATTTTATCAACAAGCATTTAAACACGCGCTTGATCTCTACAAAGATCTATTAGCACAGGGCTATCATTTTAGTCATGACTGGTGTGGCTTGCTTGATGTCTCTTATAAAGCGTCATTAATCAAGCGACAGCAAGAATTTGAAAAGATAAAAGCGTGGCCCTGTGAGTTAATACAAAGTATTGATAAAACACAAGCCAGTAAACAAGCCAATATCCCACTTGAATTTGGCGGTTTATTTATGCCTGATTCAGGTTGGATAGCTCCACAAGAACTGGTTAAACAATTGCTACTTGTAGCGCAACATACCAACAGGTTGCGTGTTGAAACCTCGACAACCGTTAATGATATTAAGCAGTTGCCTGATGATAGTTGGCAATTACAAACCAATAAAGGAGATTTCAGCGCTGCGGTATTAATCTTTTGTGGTGGTGCTGAAGCCATTAATTTATCAACGATAAAGCAACTCCCGTTAACTTCAGTGCGTGGTCAAATCACGTCGATGAAAAGCAATCAACAGATTAACAAACTCAGTACCGTGGTGTGCCATAAAGGTTATTTAACGCCGAGTCATAACAACATGCATTGTATTGGGGCAACTTTCGATAAAAATAGTTTTGATACCATGCCACGTGACGAGGATGATCAATATAACTTAGCAACCCTAGAAAAATGTTTACCTGATATATCAAGCAAAGTAGCACAGTGGCAATCAAATGATATCGTCACGAGAAAGGCACGCTTAAGGTGCATGACCCCAGACCATTTACCTATGGTGGGTGTAATGCCCGATATTGAAGCCCATAAAACAAGTTATGCACATTTGGCTAAAGACAAAAACTGGCGGTTTTACCAAGCGGCACCTCACATCAAAAACCTTTATTTATTAACCGGATTAGGCGCAAGAGGCTTATGTACAGCTCCTTTGTTGGCTGAAATACTAACCGCTGACTTAACCGGTACACCCTATCCCGTAAATAATGAGATGTTGTTTCATCTATCTCCTAATAGATTTGTCATCCGTGATCTAATCAAAAGAAAACTGACCTAATCTATTTGGCTATGTTCCTTTTAATTGTTAATGAATGGCTCCCTTGTAGGTTAGGCTTTAGCCTAACAAGTTTCCTGTAGCAATCATTTACGAGAACAGAATCAATCATTATTCAATAGCAGGTAGCTTATTAACGACAAAATCAATGAAACACCGTATTTTGGGTGAAAGGTGCTTTCGGCTCGGATAAACAACAAAAACATCGATTGACTGCTCTTGATAATCTTGAAAAAGCACGGCTACTTGGCCATTTTTAATGGTGTCACCTAAAGCAAATTCCGGCAAGCGGCAAATGCCATGCCCAGCTATCACCATAGCTAATTCCATTTGTGAGCTATTGCACAACACTGTGGGCTCAACATCAACAGAAATAACATCGTCATCTTTGCTTTGATATTCCCAGCGATTCGGCGCTTTATGATTACTGTAACAAATGCATTGATGTTTACTTAACTCGTTTGGTGATGTTGGCAAACCATGTAAGGCGAGATAATCAGGAGAGGCAATGGTTTTGCCTTTAGATTGAAAAATTTTGCGACAAATCAGACTAGACTCATCTAATTGTGCTGTTGCTCTTACGACAAGATCAAAGCCATCTTGCACCACATCAACATGCCGATCGTTGAGATCAATATCTAGTTTTACTTGAGGATACTCTTTAAGAAATTCAGATAATAAAGGCTCTAAGTAGTTTAAGCCAAAACTTACTGGGCAACTTATTTTAAGTTTACCCTGCGGAATAACTTGGCTTTGATCTAACTGCCCTATGGCTTGTTCAGCATCAGTAATCATTTGTTGGCACTGCTGAAAGTAAGCATCACCTTCAGGTGTTAAACTAATTGACCGAGTGGTTCTGTTTAATAATCGTACCCCTAACCTTGCCTCCAATTTATTAACTTCTTTACTAATATAAGAAGTTGAATGACCTGTTTTATCAGCAGCAGCCGAAAAACCGCCACAATTAACCACGGATGTAAAAATTACAATGCCATCAAATAATTTAGTATTAGTAGTCATATGGAAACAGTTAGTTACCTTTTCGGGTATTAAACACAATTAAGCTTTAATATACACTGAGTAAAACAGCACATCAAATGAGAGCCAAATGAAATTATTAACCTTCGCAGCCAGCAGTAGTTCTAAATCAATTAATAAACAACTTGCCGTTTACGCCGCATCTTTAGTGGAAGATGCTGAAGTGGAAGTTCTCGATATTAATGACTATGAAATGCCAATATTTAGCCAAGACAAAGAAGAAGTGCTTGGCCAACCAGATGAAGCTAAAAGCTTTTATAAAAAACTGGGGCAAGCAGATGCGATTATTATTTCATTCGCCGAACATAACGGCTCTTATACTGCCGCCTATAAGAACTTGTTTGATTGGACATCACGTATCGATATGAAGTTATTTCAAAATAAACCTATTGTGCTATTATCAACATCCCCTGGACCCGGCGGCGCAGCAACTGTGTTAAATGCCGCCAAAACTTCATCACCTTATTTTGCTGGTGATGTAAAAGCGAGTTTATCAGTACCGAGTTTTTTTGATAATTTTGATATGGACAAGCAAATTATCTCATCGCCAGAGATTTTGGCTCAATTGCAAGCAGCGATGAATGAACTGAAAAACGCAGTATTGGTTCCCTCTGAATAAATGGTAAAAACGACCATTGGTTAGGATAGAGCCCAATCTACAATTTGTTAGGCTAAAGCCCAACCTACAATTTGTTAGGCTAAAGCCCAACCTACAATTTGTTAGGCTAAAGCCCAACCTACAATACACCTAACCTACGAGATGGATTAACCACGTAATTCATCTTGTAACTTTAACCAGTAATTATTGACTACAGCACTATCTTGCGGTGTTAATTCCGATTTTGCTTGTATCAGCTCTTCGCTGACAGCGGTAAATAACTCAGTAGATAGCTGCTGGCTCTCATCGCCAAACTCACCGGCCACTAAGGCAATAAAACCACGTAAATAGCTGCTGGCAAACAAGGTATCGTCATCAACGTCTTGGCTAACAAGTTCATCAAAATGTTGATATAAATCAACTAATGCATTAATTTTCAAAGTCATTCCTATCTATATATTTCATCACTACTCTGGGCTAGCAACCGGGTATAAAACGTGGTCGTTATAGCCTGTAGTAATACTCATAAAACCGACCAAATATTGATCTAACTCACTATCACCGGTATCAACAATTAATGGCCTTGCATCCAAAGCGGTTAATTTGTTTTTTGTCGCGATAATGATAATATTTTCTTTACCTATTGCTCGAATGATCCGCGGGCTTAATTGTTGATTACCACGGCCAAAGATATGTCCTTGGCCGCCAATCAAGGTAACAACGAGCTTCACCCCTTCAGCTTGATTATCTTCAATAGCTTGCCATAACTGAGATTCAGTTAGATCACTTGCTAATAACGATTGTTGCTGAATAATGTCAACGCCAAGCAAGGTATTTTCTAACCCTAGTTCTTCCATTAAAAATGCCGTTGTAGAACCAGAGCCAATAATAAATAATTGTTCTTCCATCTGGTTGATAACGTCGGCAGCTATATCTTGCAGCACCAATTCATCGGATTCTTTTCCGCCAGACTTTACCGCTTGAATATAGCGCAATTCACTCGGAACTTTCATTTCCCCGTAACGTTTAGCTTTAACGATACCTTGGCGAAATAGTGACTCATCAATATCCATCACGTCGGCTTCAGTTAACGTGACTAATTGATTAGTCACCATTAACTCAACAACACGTCCTGCCGCTTTTGGCGTGACGGCATAAACTCCAGAATGAATTTTACAACCTGCAGGAATGCCTAATACCGGAAAATTATCACCCACTTGATGACAAACATTACGTGCCGTGCCATCACCACCAGCAAATAACAAGAGATCAACACCTTGGCTTAATAGCGCTTGAACAGTATTCTCGGTATCTTTTTCTGAGGTAGTGGCAGAGTCAGTATGATAAACAGTTTCAACGGTAAAACCTAACGACAGTGCACAATCAGCGCCCATCAAATCATTAGCAGTATAAATAGTGAGTTGATCTTTAAAGGGTAATAATATTTCTAAGGCAAGTTTGGCTCTGTCATTCGATTTTGCTTGTGCACCAAGTAACATCGCTTTTTCAGCAATGCCTTCGCCATCACTGCCTTTTAATGCCACACTGCCACCAATGCCAGCAATTGGGTTGATGATAAAACCAAGTTTAAACATAAGCTGCTAACTCTTTCTCTAGTGTAAATTTCTCAAGTTTCAAAGGTAAATTCACTTGATAAAAACGCGCTAAGACATCAATAAACTGTTGGGCTCTTTTAGGAAACCCCTTTTCTAGATAAGCTTGAACTTGCTGAAAAACTGCCAGCTTAAAAACCGAAATATCCGCTTGAGCGCCATTTAAGTTATCCGCCGAGACATTAAATTGTTTACCTGCTGCGATACAAAATGCCCACTCGATGGCTTGTGGTTTAATTTCCACTTGTTCAAAGGTCTTTTGCTGCTGAGCATCTCGCCCGTCAGGCAAATACCAATAACCAAAATCTTCGATTAAACGCCGGGCATCTCCCGCTAAACACCAATGGGATATTTCATGCAAGGCACTGGCATAATAACCATGAGCAAAAATAATTTGATGGTGACTACATTGCTCATTCGCGGGTAAATATACCGGTTCATCATCACCTTTTACCAAGCGAGTTTGATGAGAAAGAAAAAAGCTTTCTTCAAATAGTTGGATCAAGTCTTGATAATTATGCGGCATAAATAAAAGGGCTTTAAAAAATTGCCGCTAGTTTAACGAAAAATCACCTTTATTGCATCGACATCGCATAAAGTAGTATCAATTCGTATTTCAAGGAAACTAAGAGTTGTCAATTTAATGGTATAAATTCGAAAATCCAGCCATAAATCGAAAATAATTTCATATTCTATGATTTACCACTGGTTTTACAGACAATAATAAGTGTAGTATGCAAACATTAAATCAGTAAAAAAGACCAATAAAAATGAAAAAGTTAGATGATATCGATTTACGAATTTTAACCATGCTTTATGAAAATGCAGATATCACCAATAAAGAATTAGCCTCGCAAATAGGTATTGCCCCATCAACCTGTTTAGAACGCGTAAAAAGAATGAAAGCTAATGACATTATCAAAGGGGCTTTTGTTGATATAAACTTTAAGAACATTGGCGGTAACATTGAAGCCATAGCTGCTATTCGTTTACAGCCCTACTCTGAAGAAATTGTTAATCAACTAAGAAATGATTTATTAAAACTACCAGAAATTGTCAGCTTGTATCATATGGGTGGCAGTTATGATTACTTTATCCATATGGCAGTAAAAGACAGTGAACATTTACGCCAATTTGTTTTTAACGCCATCACCTCTCGCGATGAGGTGACAACCGTAGAAACTTCATTGATTTTTGAACACAGCAGAAGTGGTGTTTTACCGATTTTTGAAGAAAGCTAATCTATTGAACAATTTGTTAGGCTAAAGCCCAACCTACAAAACTTATCTGTTAGGCTAAAGCCCAACCTACAAAACTTATCTGTTAGGCTAAAGCCCAACCTACAAAACTTATCTGTTAGGCTGAAGCCCAACCTACAGTATTTACAGGATTTGTAGGTCGGAATTTATTCTGACAACTAATGTGCCGCTTTAAAATCTTGGGTTTCATAATAGAGTGGCTTCATCGTGCCACAATTTAAAAACTTATAGATTAATTCGTTTTCTTTAGGCACTGCTGAAGAGGTGAAAAACTTTGTTAAGCAACCTGCCTCTAAATCAACATGAATAAGATGGTCATAACTTGGCGCTTCTTGAATACGGTGAATATAGATACGGTTATTTTTTCTTAGGGTGATCATATCGTATTGTTGAGTTTTAGATGAAGGGGTTAAATCGGTAAGCTCTCTAACATACAATTGTTTAGAAAGAGATATTGTCTTATTTTCATAGACTAACATCCCGTCTCTTTCGAAATGCCCCATATATACATCCGCTTTAATTTCCATGGCTTCACCTCGTATTAAGCGCTGGAGATTAAATTTTTCAGGCTTTATCGTCACTAGCTTATTATCTCTTACTAATTGCACAAGAGAAAAATCGCTAGTCGAAACTTTATAGACCAACTGTACATTGTGTGGCTTGTGATAAAGCGGTAAATGAGAAGCATAAATAGTAGAGGAATGGCTCACTAACACCATGCCATGTATGCCTTCATATGCAGGGTCTAACGGTGGTAATTCAGCTTTTTCTTCGGCGAAAGAGAAAGAATGGATACATAATGCTAAGACTAAAAACGTGATTTTTTTCATTAATAAAACTTATCTCTGAAGTTAAGGGGGGAGCAATAATTAGTATAGAACAATTTGTAACGACTAAAAAAGCCATATGAAATTATTTTCATATGGCTTTAAAATTCATCGACTTAATAACAATTTAGTTTTTTAAGTCATCGAAGAACTGTTTTACGCTGTCAAAAAAACCAGTTTCTTTTGGACGATGCTTAGTATGGTTTTTGCCCATTTTCTCTTCTAGCTGACGTAATAAGTCCGCTTGATCACCAGACAAACTCACCGGAGTTTCAAGTACCGCTTTACACATCAAATCACCCACTGAATGACTACGCACAGATTTAACACCTTTGCCACGTAAGCGGAACATTTTACCTGTTTGCGTTTCTTTCGGTATTTTTAATTTAACTTTACCTGATAGCGTTGGTACTTCAATATCGCCACCCAAGGCTGCAGTCGTAAAACTGATAGGTACTTCACAGAATAAATTATTTTCGTCTCGAACAAAAATATGATGGTCTTTAACATGTACTTGCACATATAAATCACCCGCTGGTGCGCCGTGCTCACCGGCTTCACCTTCACCTGACAAACGAATTCTATCGCCAGTATCAACACCTGCCGGAATTTTTGCACTTAAGGTTTTAGTTTTTTCAACACGACCTTGTCCGCGACAAGAAGTACAAGGGTCGCTAATAACCTTACCTTTACCAGAACACGTTGGACACGTTTGTTGAACAGCAAACAATCCTTGACGCATCTGTACTTGACCATGGCCATGACATGTTGAACAGGTTTTTGCACTGGTGCCTTTTTTAGCACCTGAGCCACTACAAGGATCACAACTGACAAACGTAGGTACTTTGATTTCTACTGACTTACCTTTTACGGCATCTTCCAATGACATTTCAAGGTTGTAACGCAAATCACTGCCACGACGCTGACGAGATTGACCACCGCCACGACGACCACCACCAAAGATGTCACCAAAGATATCGCCAAACGCATCACCAAAGTCTTGACCGCCACCGCCACCCATGCCGCCTTGTTCAAACGCAGCATGACCATATTGATCATAAGCAGCACGCTTTTGGCCATCGTTTAGAATTTCATAGGCTTCTTTAATTTCTTTAAAGGTTTCTTCTTTCGCTTTATCACCTTGAGTACGATCAGGATGATATTTCATTGCTAAACGTTTGTAGGCTTTTTTGATCTCTCGCTCACCGGCATCTTTGCCAACATTGAGGGTTTCATAATAATCGCGTTTTGACATGTTTTACTTCACTTTAAATCTATTGATATCAATTTGATTCATTACTTTATGAATAACAAATAAAATAATGAATCAAATTAATATAAAACGTAAGGCTAAAGCCTCACCAACTCAATAATAACAAAGCGCCGATAACTATCGACGCTTTATTTATTCTTACAAATCAACCTAAAACCAAGGTTGAAATTTCGACTTACTTGTCGTCTTTAACTTCTTCAAACTCTGCATCAACAACATCATCGGCAGGAGCTGCGCCTTCTGAAGCTCCTTCTGGTGCTGCCCCTTCTGGTGCGCCACCTTGTGCTTGAGCTTTAGCTTGAGCAATTTCCATCAACTTAGCAGACGCTTCAATAACCGCTTGTGACTTAGCATCAATCGCTTCTTTATCGTCACCTTTAGTTGCTTCTTCAAGCTCAGTTAACGCTGCTTCGATTTTCTCTTTGTCTTCGCTTGGTAAATCATCACCAGCTTCAGTAATTTGAGTGCGAGTAGCGTGAACCATGCCATCAGCTTGGTTACGAGCGGTAACTAATTCTTCAAACTTAGCATCAGCTTCAACATTTGCTTCAGCATCACGTACCATTTGCTCTACTTCTTCATCTGATAAGCCAGAAGACGCTTTGATAGTGATTTTTTGCTCTTTACCGGTATTTTTGTCTTTCGCCGTTACGTGCAAGATACCATCAGCATCAATATCAAAAGTTACTTCGATTTGAGGTGTGCCACGTGGTGCTGCGTCGATACCTTCAAGGTTGAATTGACCTAGAGATTTATTCGCAGATGCTTGCTTACGTTCACCTTGAACCACATGAACAGTTACCGCAGCTTGGTTGTCGTCAGCTGTTGAGAATGTTTGTGATTGTTTGGTTGGAATAGTGGTGTTTTTGTCGATAACTTTTGTCATCACGCCACCCATGGTTTCAATGCCTAATGATAATGGCGTAACGTCTAATAATAAAACGTCAGTTACATCACCAGAAAGTACACCCGCTTGAATCGCGGCACCAGAAGCTACTGCTTCATCAGGGTTAACATCTTTACGTGGTTCTTTACCAAAGAAATCAGTAACAGCCGCTTGTACCATTGGCATACGTGACTGACCACCAACTAAGATAACGTCATTAACTTCACTTACTGACAAATCCGCATCTTTAAGTGCTTGCTTAAGTGGTTCTAAAGTAGCTTTAACCATGTCTTCAACAAGAGACTCTAATTTAGCGCGAGTCACTTTGATGTTCATGTGCTTAGGACCAGAACCATCAGCAGTGATGTAAGGTAAGTTAACATCAGTTTGTTGTGCAGAAGAAAGTTCACATTTAGCTTTTTCTGCCGCTTCTTTCAAACGTTGCATGGCTAATGGATCAGAAGTTAAGTCCATGCCTTGATCTTTTTTGAATTCAGCAACAAGATAGTTGATTAAACGGTTATCAAAATCTTCGCCACCTAAATGAGTATCACCGTTAGTCGCTAATACTTCAAACGTGTGCTCGCCTTCAACTTCATCAATTTCAATAATTGAGATATCGAAAGTACCACCACCTAAATCGTAAACAGCAACAATTTTGTCGCCTTCTTGCTTGTCCATACCGTAAGCAAGGGCAGCAGCCGTTGGCTCGTTGATAATACGCTTAACATCAAGACCAGCGATACGACCAGCGTCTTTCGTTGCTTGACGTTGTGAATCGTTAAAGTAAGCAGGAACCGTGATCACCGCTTCAGAAATTGTTTCACCTAAAAAGTCTTCCGCTGTTTTCTTCATTTTTGTCAAAACTTCAGCAGAAACTTGTGGTGGAGCTACGTTTTTATCACGTGCAGTTACCCAAGCATCGCCGTTGTCAGCTTTAACAATACCAAATGGCATAATACCGATATCACGTTGTACTTCTTTGTCTTCAAAACGACGACCAATTAAACGCTTAATCGCGTATAAAGTATTCGTTGGGTTAGTCACTGATTGACGTTTAGCAGGTTGACCTACTAATGTTTCGCCTTCTTCAGTGTAAGCAATGATTGAAGGGGTTGTACGATCACCCTCTGCGTTTTCAATTACACGAACATTGTCGCCGTCTAGTACAGCAACACATGAGTTTGTTGTCCCTAGGTCAATACCAATTATTTTGCCCATCTTGAGGACCTCCAAATACAATTTAAAATAAAGTTTATTAAAGTTAGTTTTTAATAAATCTGTTGATGAAACAAATAGTGGGGGCAGTAAAATTCTTTTCAACTATTTCGAGGGAAAAAAGTAAAAAAATATCTGTTTTTTACTTTTATAGTCAATTTATTTTCGATAGCTCTCTTAAAGAGTGTGCAAAAGCACTAATACCGAGAGCATTTACATTGACTAAAAACAAAAATGCCAATCAACAATTGATTGGCATTTCATCAACAAATACTGAACTACAAGGTTTTAAGCTGAAGTATCAACACTTGGTGCAGCTTTAGAAACCATTACCATGGCTGGACGAATTAAACGGCCATTTAATTCATAACCTTTTTGCATCACAGCAATAACCGTATTAGGTGCAACACCTTCAACTTCTTGCATTGACATTGCTTGATGCAGCTCAGGGTTAAACGGCTGATCTTGTGGATCTACACCTTTTACACCAAACTTTTCTAGCGAAGCAATTAAACCTTGCAGGGTTAATTCTACACCCTCAACAATGCTTTTGTTGCTTTCGTCTTCTTTATCAATACTTTGTAAAGCGCGTTCTAAGTTATCTACCGAAACTAGCATTTCGCCGGCAAATTTTTCTAAAGCAAACTTACGTGCTTTTTCAACATCTTGGGCACTACGACGACGAATATTATCAACTTCAGCTTTGGCTCGAATAACCGAATCTTTTTGATCTGCTACCGTTGATTGTGCAGCCGATAACGCCAATTCAAGCTCATTGATTTTTTCTTGCTCAACACTAATATTTAAAGCGGCAGCGTCAAACTGTACTTCAACTTGCTCTTCAGCTTCACCAATAATTTCGGCGGCTAATTCATCTGCTGCAATTTCTTCAGCACTCTTATTTTCTGATGTCTCGTTAGTCATGCAATACTCCGATATAAATCGCACTAAGACGATTAATAAAAACAATAATGAGCTAATTATGGGGGCTTGTTTCTATGATTCAAGAATAAATATAGAACATTTATAAAAAAGTGAACTTTACAAGTGTATAAAATACAGCGAAACTGCTGTTATTAGGAAGAAAACCTGTAATAAAACACATGAGTAAACTATATAAAACTGTTGGATTAATCGGTAAACCAAATCACGAAGGCGCCAGTGCAACCATCACAGCGCTTTATCAATACCTTGATGAAAACGGCTATCAAGTACTGATTGAAAGTTCAGTTGCTCCTTCTATTGATATAGACAAGGCAAATATCCAAACTCTCACTAATATTGGTGAACTCGCTGACCTTGCTATTGTGGTGGGTGGTGATGGCTATATGATAGGTGCTGCACGGGTTTTATCATGCTTTGATATTGGTGTAATTGGGGTAAACCGTGGCAATTTAGGTTTTTTAACCGACCTTTCCCCTAATGACTTTGTTAAACCCCTTGAAGAAATACTGTCAGGGAAGTCACATTCTGAGCAACGCTTTATTATTGAAGCTGAAGTATATCGACATGGCAAATTAAAAAGCTGTAACAGTGCCGTTAACGAGGCGGTGCTTCATGCGGGTAAAGTTGCCAGTATGATCGAGTTTGAAGTTTATATTGATAACAGTTTTATGTTTAGCCAACGTTCAGATGGCTTGATTGTTTCAACACCTACCGGCTCTACTGCCTACTCTATGTCAGCAGGTGGCCCTATTTTAACGCCAAATTTAAATGCGCTATCATTGATCCCTATGTTTCCGCATACTTTAACTAGCCGCCCGATAGTGGTTGATGGTGACAGTGAAATCAAACTGGTTTTGGCCAATGATAATCATGAGAACTTACAGGTGAGTTGTGATGGTCACGTTATATTAACCGTGATGCCGGGCGACGAAGTTATCATCAGAAAAAGTGAATATACCTTGCGCTTAATTCACCCTTTAGATCATAGCTACTTTAATGTACTGCGTAATAAATTAAATTGGGGCAACAAGCTCTATTAAGTTTGCAACAACACTCAAACTTTCTTTTATTAAAATTCAAGACATTAAAAACATTTAATAAAAAACACTTGAATAAAAAGCAACTACTGTATAAATTAACACCTATATTTTTATACAGTGGTTCATCTTATGCTTTTACACCTCAATATTCAAAATTTTGCCATCGTTCGCGCTTTAGATATTGATTGGCGCAACGGTATGACCACAATCACCGGTGAAACTGGCGCAGGTAAATCTATTGCAATAGATGCACTAGGGCTGTGTTTAGGGGATCGTGCAGTAACCAACGTGGTTCGCCCGGGGTGTAAAAAAACTGAACTCGCTGCCACGTTTGATATACGTAAAAATAAAGCAGTTCAAAAATGGCTTAAGCATAACGATATTACTTTAGATGATGATTGTATCTTGCGGCGCATTATCTCTAGTGAAGGGCGCTCTAAAGCCTATATCAATGGTAGCCAAGTTCCTCTAGGTCAATTAAAAGAAATAGGCAGGTTGTTGATCAATATTCATGGCCAACACGACCATCAATTAATAGTGAAAGCTTCTGAACAACGCAATATTCTCGATGCCTACGCTGAACACCCTCATTTAATAGCAGACGTCACTTTTCATTTTAACCAGTGGAAAAACCTCAATCATGAATTTAATCAATTAAAAGAAAGCCAAGTACAAAGAGAAGCTCAGCAACAATTATTGCAATATCAAGTCAATGAACTGGATGAGTTCTCACTGCAACAAGATGAATTTGAACAACTTGAACAAGACTATAAACGCTACAGCAATAGCCAACATTTATTAGACACAACCCTGTCTGCCCTGCAAAAGCTATCGGAAAATGAACAATTTAATATTACCGACAGCTTACGTAATACTGTAGAGAAAATATCAGAAATCGCCGCTTTAGATCCAAGCTTGGCAGAATTGTCGGCTCAATTAAACGAAGCACTCATTCAAATAGAAGATGCCGGCACTGAGTTATCTAACTATTATCAAAAACTGGAATTAGACCCAAGTGCCTACAGCATCATAGAAGAACGTTATTCTCTCGCTATTCAACTGGCAAAAAAACACCAAGTGCTACCAGAGCAATTAGCTAAACATCATCACAAACTCAAACAAGCACTCAATTTAATTTGTTCTGACGAATCACGACTCGATTCAATTTTTCAAGAAATAGAAAAAGCAGAGCAGCAATATGTAGAATCAGCAAACGCGCTTAGCCAATCTCGAACCAAGTCAGCTAAAAAATTAAGCCAACAAATCAGCAAAAACATGAAAGAACTCAATATGGAACATGGCCAATTTGAAGCACAAATTAGCTCAAATCCAATCGACAAACTTAGTTCTCAAGGATTAGACGAGGTCAGCTTTTTAATCAGCCTTAATCCTGGACAAAAGCTTGAAGCAATGAGCAAAGTTGCTTCTGGTGGTGAACTTTCACGAATAAGTTTAGCAATGCAAGTGATCCTAGCCGATAAAGTTATTACCCCTACGCTGATTTTTGACGAAGTGGATGTGGGTATTTCAGGACCTACTGCTGCCATGGTGGGTAAAAAACTACAACAACTTGCTAAAAACACCCAAGTTATATGTGTGACTCATTTACCACAAGTGGCCAGTAAAGGGCATCAACAGCTATTTGTTACGAAATTAACCGATGGTGAACGCACAGAAACTAAAGTAACGGAACTTAGTGACCAAGGTAGAGTCCAAGAAATTGCGCGTTTACTCGCTGGTGATATTGTCACAGACAACAGCTTAGCAAATGCGCAAGAATTACTGGCAAGCTAAATAATAACAAGTGGTTAATGAGCCTAATTAATATTAGATAACAAATAAACTAAAAAACTTTTGTATCTCTTGGCTTGCTTCGTTATTATCCCCGTTCATTATTTAAAGGATACGAAAATTACCATGTTGTTTCGCGTTTTAACCATTATCTTTGTTTTATCAATTTCTGCGTGTTCAAGCTGGGTGTTTCGCATGGATATCCCTCAAGGCAACTATTTAGAGCAAAAAGACATTGATAAGCTACAAATAGGCATGACCAAAGAACAAGTGAAGTTTGTACTGGGTAGCCCTGTTGTTTTAGACACATTCGATAAAGATACTTGGCATTATGTTTACCGTTTCAAATCAGGTAAAAGTGAAAAATTTGATGCTAAAAAGAAATTCATTGTGAAATTTGAAGAGAACAAACTCATTACTGCAGAAGGTGATTTTGAACTTTCAGAGAATTTTAATACTCCGATGGTTAACTAAATTGTCGACGACCTTTAACTTGGTCTTTATTAAATTGTTAATAGATTAAACTGTTGTGAGTTAGGTTTTAACCTAATAATTCCATAGCATTATTCTAAAAAATAAAGCAGCTCTTAAGCTGCTTTTTTTATGTCTAAAATCGTTTCAATACAATAGTTAGTTGATTAATCAGCTTTCGCTCTTCGAGGATCAACACGACCACCGGTCACTTTATCGGCCCGCCCTTCTTCTTTGGCTTTCTCAGCCCTACGTTTTCTAACTTCTTTAGGATCTGCAATTAACGGACGATATATTTCTATACGATCAAGATCTTTGATCACATCTTTTAACTTGGCGGCTCGGTTCCAAATGCCCACTTTATTAACGGTTAAATCTATATCCGGAAACGTGCTTAAGATGCCAGAAACATTAATGACTTGCTCAACGGTTTGCCCTTCATCAACAGCGATAAGTAACAACTCTTGTTCGGTAGGTGTACCGTAAACCACTTCAACTTTTATTTTGGAGGGGATTTCAGCAACCGCATTTTCATCGTCAGAGATGCCTACCTTTGAACCATCAATATCTGAACTATCTACACTTGAATTATTCAACATTTGCTCCGTAAACAACTTTTGCCCGTTGTGTAAATGCTTGTACCATATTATTTGCTAAACCATTAAATACTCGGCCAAATGCTAAATCGAATACCTTACTCGAAAATTCATAGTCTAAATCTAAACTTATTTTACAAGCTTCTTCAGAAAGTTCTGTTAGCTGCCAACTGCCGACCAAATGCTTAAATGGCCCATCAACTAATGACATTTGAACTTCTTTATTAGAGATCATGGTATTTTGAGTAGTAAACCATTTTTTCAACCCACCTTTAGAAACTAATAAAGCAGCGGTCATTACATTTTCATCTTGCGATATTATTTTACTATCACCACAGTCAGGGATAAATTGCGGATAAGCTAATACATCATTAATGAGCTGGTACATCTGATCAACGCTAAACATCACTAATGCGCTACGACTAATTGTTGGCATTGCACCCCCTAAAAATAAAGCCACATCATAACAAAGCTGCTATCAAAAGACATTATTTACAAAAATCAAAAATAGTCATTTAATTAACGCTGTTTCTTTGTATAATGACGCCGTTCAACATGGAAAGATAATGTCTAAGAAAAAATCTAAAAAATCAAATAGTAATACTATTGCTCTCAACAAAAAGGCTCGTCACAACTATTCGCTTACCGATAAATTCGAAGGCGGAATGAGCTTACAAGGTTGGGAGATCAAAAGTATTCGCAGCGGAAAAGTAAATATTTCTGACTGTTACGTACACATTAAAGACCGCGAAGCGTATTTATTGGGCGCAGAAATCATGCCCCTCAATGCTGCCTCAAGTCATGTGGTGTGTGAGCCTAACCGCGATCGTAAATTACTGCTTAACCGCCGAGAATTAGATAAATTGATTGGTGCCGTTGAGCGTGATGGCTATTCACTTATTGCTACAGCAATGTACTGGAAAGCCTGCTGGGTGAAACTAGAGTTTTACCTCGGTAAAGGTAAAAAAGATCACGACAAACGTTCTGATGCTAAAGACAGAGAATGGGCCGTGGATAAAGGCCGTTTGATGAAAAACAAAAATTTAGATCGATAACTGGTTAAAAAATACCACGTTGTTAATTTAAAGCAAGCGCGATACAATGCGCTTTATAGGCTTATTTAGCCTATAATTAAAGAGTAAAACTTTGGGGCGGATCTAGGATTCGACAAGATTCACGAAACCCAAGGTGCATGCCCAGGGGCGGTTGGCCTGGTAAAAAGCCGCAAAACTATAATTGCAAACGACGAAACGTTCGCACTAGCCGCTTAAGGCTAGC
>MAAC01010631.1_pt1 | contig 29219 bp, 24 predicted proteins | sample 1115981 | NCBI WGS metagenome assembly MAAC01 (sample SAMN04961126, study PRJNA320927) | seawater metagenome | isolation source: sample BD02T64 sea water enriched with oil for 64 days | place: USA:Gulf of Mexico | collected 2013-07-27
TACTGCTGGGCCAAGCGTTTTCTGAAATATAGTATTCAGATACTGCGGTTTTCGCTCCCCCCGCCAGTGCTATACCTTCAGAGACTTTAGCTCGCAGAGTATAATCCTGATAAGCTGGTAGTGCAATCGCCGCCAAAATTCCGATGATCGCCACTACGATCATCAATTCGATTAAAGTAAAACCTTGTTGCTTTTTCATGCTTTGCTCTCCAACTATCTTCTGTTGTTTATTATGTAAGGTTAGACATCAGTATTGATTAAGTCCAACTTTATTAGAAATTAACTCTTTGTGCTAGCTTCACGCTATTATATAAGCAGATACTCGTATTGAACAGATGATTATTTTGCCTTTTTTCGTTATTATTCCATACTTTAATCACTTTTCTTAAGTATATTACAATTTTGATCGAAGGAGCTAACAGATTGCAAACAACAAAACCTTTGGTAGGGTTGGCAAGAAGGTTAGTCAAAGACGGATACTTTTCAGCGCAAGTAGCCCATCTGGCGATTGAAAAAGCCCGTTCATTACAAAAGCCCTTTATCTCACACATTATCGCTGAAGAGTTAATCAGCAATTATAATGCCGCCTTCGCCGCCTCTGATGAATTTGGCCTGCCGCTGTTTGACTTAGATATTTATGCCCCGGATAACATTCCCGACGGCTTAATCGACGAGAAGTTAATTTTAAAACACCGCGCTCTGCCAATAATGAAGCGCAATAAAAAAATATTTGTCGCGGTAGCTGATCCCACAAATACTAACGCTCTGGATGACTTTAAATTCCATACAGGTCTGAATACTGAAGCGGTCATTGTTGAAGAGGACAAACTGCAGCAGGCCATAGACAGCTTTTTGGATAATCAAGGCTCTGGTCTTGATGACTTAGATGACAGCGGTTTAGATAATTTAGAGCTCGAAGACACTCAACAGGAAGAAGTTGCCGAAACCAGCGATGACCCGACCAAAGAAGCACCTATCGTGCGCTTCGTTAATAAAGTGCTGCTTGACTGTATCCGCAAGGGAGCTTCAGATATACATTTTGAGCCCTATGAGAAAAGCTATAGAGTCAGGTCGAGAATTGATGGCATACTCCAGGAAGTAGCCAGGCCCCCATCTGCCCTTGCGACGCGATTATCTGCGCGCCTAAAAGTCATGTCAAAAATGGACATCTCTGAGCGGCGTATCCCCCAAGATGGCCGGATTAAAATGCGCTTATCGAAAACACGCTCTATCGATTTTCGTGTTAACTCACTACCCACCCTCTGGGGTGAAAAAATAGTACTGCGGATATTAGACTCGAGTAGCGCCAAAATAGGCGTAGATGCTCTTGGTTTTGACCCTGTTCAAAAAAAGCTCTTCATAGATACCTTAGTCAAGCCACAGGGGATGATACTAGTAACCGGCCCTACAGGGAGTGGTAAAACGGTCTCACTCTACACTGGTTTGAACATTCTCAATACCGAAGAGCGCAATATATCCACTGCCGAGGACCCTGTCGAAATCAACTTAGAAGGCATCAACCAAGTACACGTCAATCCTAAAGTGGGACTGACTTTTGCTGAGGCGCTGCGCTCATTTTTACGCCAGGACCCGGATATCGTCATGGTCGGAGAAATACGCGACCTTGAAACCGCGGAAATTTCTATTAAGGCAGCACAAACTGGACATATGGTCCTTTCGACTTTACACACCAACAGCTCTGCTGAGACCTTAACCCGGTTGCGTAATATGGGTGTTGAAGCGTTTAACGTTGCCACTGCCGTGTCACTTATTATTGCCCAGAGACTAGCGAGACGTTTATGCGAAGAGTGCAAAGTCTCTTACACTATACCTGAGAAGGCCTTATTAGAAGCGGGGTTTGATAGTAGTGATTTGCATAACTTAAACTTATTTGAACCTAACTCAGTCGGTTGTAATAAATGCACTAAAGGTTACAAAGGTCGGGTGGGCATTTATGAAGTATTGGCCATGTCACCTGAAATATCTGATTGTATTATGAATAACGGCACATCTCTGGATATTTTAGACATAGCTATTCGCCAAGACTTCAGGCCACTAAAAAAGTCCGGACTAGATAAAGTAGCGCAGGGGATCACCAGCCTGGAAGAGCTAAACAGAGTTATCACTATTTAGGGATAAATATGGCCAGCAAAACTAAAAAAATACTCTCCTTCACTTGGTCCGGTTTGGATAAAAGCGGCAATAGCAGTAAAGGAAAAATACAAGCCGCTAGCCTGGCCGAAGCCAAAGCACTGCTGCGCAGACAGGGAGTTGCACCGCGTAAGGTCAGCAAAGAGTCCAGCTTTAGCCTCTTTAGCGCTCGGGGCCAGGCCATCAAACCCGTTGATATTGCCTTTTTCACGCGCCAGGTAGCTACCATGCTGAAAGCGGGTGTACCTTTGATTCAGGGGTTGGAAATTGTCGCGACTGGTGTTGAAAAAGATAAGTTAAAAAAATTAATTTTAGATATCAGAGACGCCGTCAACAGCGGTCAGGATCTGGCCAGTTCCATGGCCAAACACCCACTATATTTTGATGATCTGTATTGCTCTCTAATAGCGGCAGGAGAGCAATCCGGAGCGTTGGAAACGATGCTAGACCGAATTGCCACCTACAAAGAAAAACTGGAATCACTTAAAGCTAAAATTAAAAAAGCACTCACTTATCCTATCGCGGTGCTTTGTGTCGGCTTAATAGTCTCTGTATTACTGTTGTTAAAAGTTGTACCGCAGTTCCAGGACATTTTCAGCAACTTCGGCGCCGACTTACCGGGCTTCACTTTAATGATACTGGCAATGTCTGATTTTGTCCAGGAGTGGTGGATGATCATCGCCGCGGGGATGGTCATATTTTTTTACTTATTTATTCACTTTAAAAGGACTTCTGTTAAATTTGCTAACTGGCTAGATAAAGTGATTCTCAAAATACCGGTACTTGGCGACATATTACGCAAGGCCGTTATCGCTCGCTTTGCCCGCACTTTATCGACTACCTTTGCCGCGGGTGTACCATTGGTTGAAGCTTTGGATTCCGCTGCAGGTGCCTCCGGTAACGTTATCTACCGTGATGCCATCACCCAGATCCGCAATGCGGTTTCTACCGGACAAACACTACAAAGCTCCATGCTGATGACCGGGGTTTTTCCCAACATGGTTGTGCAAATGATTGCTATAGGCGAAGAAGCCGGCTCACTGGACAGTATGTTGGATAAAGTCGCAGCGTTTTATGAAGAGGAAGTTGATAACGCTGTTGATAACATGTCCTCGCTGATGGAACCTTTCATTATGGTGGTACTAGGAACAATTGTCGGTGGCTTAGTTGTCGCTATGTATCTGCCTATATTCAAACTTGGCGCAGTTGTGTAGTAGTATTGAATGAAACTTAGTTCACGAAAGGCTCTAAGCTATAGAGTTTGAATATATATATGAAATTAATACATTAGAACAACAACCTAACTAATAAAAAATCAAATTTATGCAACTTTACTTAGACTATTTCGCCAATCATTTACTCGCTGCAACCTCCATTGCGGCTTTATTTTCACTGCTTATTGGTAGCTTTTTGAATGTTGTTATTCATCGCGTTCCGCTGATGATGCAGCAGCAGTGGGACGCTGAAATCAGCGGTATTGAGCCCGCTGAAAAATTCAATTTAATCACCCCAGACTCACAGTGTCCAAAATGCCAGCACCAGATCAAATGGTATGAAAACATCCCTCTGCTCAGCTATTTTCTGCTGCTTAGAGGTAAGTGTTCACAGTGTAAGACATCTATTTCATTACGGTACCCACTTGTTGAGTTGCTTTCGGCTTTAATCAGTATCCCTGTCGTCTACAGCTTTGGTTTTAGCTCTATCAGTTTATTGGCCATGCTCTTCGCCTGGACCTTGATTGCACTGACCTTTATAGACCTCGATCACTTTCTGCTCCCGGATAAATTAACCTTGCCGCTGCTGTGGGCCGGATTGCTGATCAATACTCAAAATATATTTACCGATCTGCAATCTGCAGTGTTGGGTGCTGCTGCCGGTTATCTGGCGCTCTGGTCAATATACTGGGTGTTTAAGTTTGCCACCGGAAAGGAGGGTATGGGCTATGGGGATTTTAAATTACTGGCCGCCCTGGGAGCCTGGATGGGAATATCGGCACTGCCGATGATCATACTGCTCAGCTCAATCAGCGGTGTAATCATTGCGCTGATCATGGCTGCCTTTAAAAAGCAGCAGCTGGATAACCCCATTCCCTTTGGCCCCTACCTGACTATTGCAGGGTTTATCAGCTTACTCTGGGGACCTACCCTTAACCAACTATATTTAAATCTGATTTTATGATTGGCAACAACGTCGTAGGCATCACTGGAGGCATAGGTTGCGGAAAAACCACTGTTACTGAGTTGTTTAAAAATCTCGGCATTCACATAGTTGATGCGGACATAGTAGCCCGTGAAGTAGTTGAACCATACAGTCCCGCACTGCACAAAATAGCAGAGAGATTTGGTTCAGATATATTATTGAATGACGACTCACTGGACAGGGCAAAATTACGGGCATTAATTTTTTCTCAACCTGCCGAAAAAACTTGGCTGGAAAATTTATTGCACCCACTAATACGCAGTGAAATTATTCGCCAACTACAATCAGCCTGCAGTAGCGATAGCTATACAATATTAAGCTCTCCACTGCTATTAGAGACCGATCAACAACAGCTGTGCCAACATGTGATCGTGATTGATCTGCAAACCGAGACACAAATAAGCAGAGCCATGTCCAGGGATAACAATACCCGGGAGCAGATAGTGAAAATTATTAATAATCAGCTTAGCAGGGAACTTCGCTGCGCAAAAGCTGATATCATTATTGACAATAACCACTCTTTAACGGCTTTGGCCGAACAAGTAGCGCAGATACACTCAGCCTTGCTTGGTAAACAAAAGCTATAAAATATCCAATTTAAAACCGAGGAACAACAATGTCGACAGCTAAAGTCCCCTGCCCGCAATGCAAAAAGTCACTAACCTGGAGCAGCGACAACCCGCACCGACCTTTTTGTTGTGAGAGATGCAAGTTAATTGATTTAGGCGCCTGGGCTAGCGGGGACTATCAAATAGCCGCAGAAATGAACCCAGATGAGGAAGAGTTTAGTACCGGGATGGTCGAATTGAGCAATTGGAAATCACCGACAATACACTAAAAATAAGGCTGCTGAAATCTAACTTATGACACTATTTGCCATAAGTTAGTTGCAGTTTTTCAAGTATCTGTAAGTTGGCGGCGGGGAAATCCAGTGCTGCAAGCTGTTGTAATTCGAACCAACTTGTCTGCTGCCCCTCTCTGCCCCAAGGCTCACCCTGAAATTCAAATACTGTAAAAACATCTAAGACCACCGCCTTATCCGGATAGTCAAATGCAATAGAGATAAATGGCTCTGCCGAGACAACCTCTATTCCCAGCTCCTCCGCCAGCTCTCTTTTTAAAGCATCCACAGGGATTTCGTCAGCTTCAATCTTTCCTCCGGGAAACTCCCAGAGCCCACCTTGATGGGCATTCTTTAGGCGTTTTGCCAGAAAAATACGCCCTTTATCATCAAAGATCACAGCTGCTGCAACTTGAACTGTTTTAGACATTTCTCTCCCCTATGCTAGCTGCGATAATCAGCATTAATAGAGACGTATTCATGAGATAAGTCAGTGGTCCAGACAGCGTCGGCAACTACACCTCGCTGTAACACAATGCGGATCAAGATCTCATCTTTTTCCATCACAGCGGCTCCCGACTCTTCGGTATAGTCATCAGCCCTGCCACCACAATCTACGATGCAAACTTCCCCTAAGAAGATCTGTATCTTCTCTACATCCAGCCCTGTTATCCCCGCTCGACCTACAGCCGCTAAAATCCTTCCCCAATTGGCATCACTGGCAAACAGCGCTGTCTTAACTAAAGGGGAGTGAGCGACAGTATAAGCCACATCTAACGCCTCTTGAGCCGTTCCAGCCTGCTCACAAACTACTTTTACCAGTTTAGTAGCGCCCTCTCCGTCACGGACAATTTGCAACGCAATTTCCAGCATCAGCTCATTCAAATGTTTGCTAAAAAGCGCTAATAGCACAGTATCTGATTGTGTAATTTTAACCTTACTGGCAGCTGTCGCAATCAACATACAAGCATCGTTAGTCGAAGTGTCACCATCTACCGTAATACGATTAAAGCTCTGATCAGTAGCTAGAGTCAGTAATTGCTGCAACAAATCTGTGTCTATATCAGCATCCGTGGCAACAAAAGCTAACATGGTTGCCATGTTCGGCCGAATCATCCCAGAGCCTTTTGATATTCCTGTTATGGTGACTTTCTTACCCTGATAATCAAACTGCAGACTGTGGCCTTTTATGCGTGTATCAGTCGTTAAAATACCCGCTGCTGCATCGCCCCAACTATCGGCCGACAGCGATGAGATAGCATCATCAAGCACAGCAGTAATCTTAGCCGTTGGCAGTAACTCGCCAATCACACCCGTTGAAAATGGCAGTACTTTACTACTCTCTACTGCAACTTTGTCCGCAAGCACCTCGCAACACTGCCTGGCATCCGCCATCCCCTGCGCACCGGTACCGGCATTGGCATTACCGGTATTGATCAACAGATACTTCTCTGACCTCGCTGCATTAATTAATCCATGCAAGTGCGATTTCGCCACATGTACGGGTGCTGCGCAGAAGCTATTTTTGGTAAAAACACCAGCGACCGTTGACTGAGCAGATATTTCAAACAGTACAACATCTGGACGCACGCTCTGCTTTATACCTGCTGATGCGACACCAATTTTCACCCCAATCACAGGTTGTAAAGTCACTATATTTCCAGAACCTACGGCCATCGGAATTTCCTTTTATGCAATTATCAATCGGCTCGTAAAAGCCTAAAAACAAAGAAGAGCGATAAATCGCTCTTCTTAATAAAACTTCAGTGAAACTACAACTCAGTTAAGCTTGCCGTGGCACTGCTTGTATTTCTTACCCGACCCACAAGGACAGGGAGAGTTGCGACCTACCTTTTCACCTTCGCGAACAAAAGGCTCAGCCTCGTGCTGCTCGTCAGTGGAGGAATCCGTATCATCCGCAGCAGGTGCTGCACCATGTTCAAAATTCATTTGTTGAGATTGCGCTTTTTGCCGACGCAATTCTTCCTGTTCAGCCATTTCCTCAGGCATTTGAATTTGCACATGAGATAACACTTTAATGACATCAGTTTTAATATTGGTTAACAAATGCTGAAACAATTCAAATGATTCACGCTTGTATTCCTGCTTAGGGTTCTTCTGCGCATAGCCGCGTAAGTGAATACCCTGGCGCAAGTTATCCATAGTTTGCAGGTGCTCTTTCCACAGCGTATCCAGCACTTGAAGCATCACTTGCTTCTCAAAAGTGCGCATGCCCTCTGCACCAACCATTTCTTCTTTTACTTTATAAGCGTCGCCAATCTGCTGCTGTAATTTTTCAATCAGCGTTTCTTCGTGCAAATTATCATCAGTTTTGAGCCACTCGCCAATTGGCAAGTTCATACCGTATTCCGCTTGTACCGCTTTTTCTAACCCTTCTACGTCCCACTGTTCGGCAATGCTCTGAGGGGGGATAAAGTTGGCGATAGTATCAATTACAACTTCTTCTCGGATCAACTGAATAGTTGCAGAGATATCATTGGAAGACATGACTTCGTTGCGCTGTGTATAGATCACATTTCGCTGATCATTGGCAACATCGTCGTATTCAAGTAGCGATTTACGAATATCAAAGTTGCGACCCTCAACTTTTCGCTGGGCTTTCTCAATGGCGTTACTGACCATTTTATGCTCAATTGCCTCACCGTGCTCCATACCTAAAGAGCGCATAAACGAGCGCATTCTGTCGGATGCGAAGATACGCATCAAATCATCTTCCAATGAGAGGAAGAAGCGTGAGGAGCCAGGATCGCCCTGTCGACCTGCACGGCCACGCAATTGATTGTCAATGCGTCGTGACTCATGTCGTTCTGTACCGATAATATGCAGACCACCAGATGCCAATACGGCATCCTGACGCTTCTGCCAGGCGCTAGTGAGAGCTTCGTGTTCCGATTCATCCGCTGCATCCAGCTCTGCCTGTAGCCGTCCACCTAATACTATATCTGTTCCACGACCTGCCATGTTAGTCGCTATAGTGACCACTGAAGGGCGACCGGCCTCAACGATAATATCCGCTTCTCTGCCGTGATGTTTGGCGTTCAATACATTGTGTTTAATATCTTCTTTGATCAATAACTGGGAGATAAGCTCTGAGGATTCAACCGAGGCAGTACCCACTAAAACCGGTTGGCCACTCTCTTGCCTACTCTTAATTTCTTCAATGATAGCCTGATACTTCTCTTCCATTGTCATGTAGATCAGATCGTTGGAATCAATACGCGAAACTTCTCTGTTGGTTGGAATCACCACTACAGTTAAGCCATAAATTTGTTGTAACTCAAAGGCCTCAGTATCAGCGGTACCTGTCATTCCCGATAAGCTTTCATACAACCGGAAGTAATTTTGGAATGTCGTCGAAGCTAAGGTTTGACTCTCCAGTTGAATTTCAACCCCCTCTTTAGCTTCTATCGCCTGATGCAAACCTTCGGACCAACGCCTGCCGGGCATGATGCGGCCTGTGTGCTCATCAACTATTACTACTTCATTGTTTTGTACAATATAATCTTTATCGCGCTGATATAAATTGTGTGCACGTAAACCAGACAGTACATGGTGCAGTAAATTTAGGTTATGAGGTGAATATAAACTTTCGCCCTCTTTCAAAAAACCATCTTCAGATAATAGTTTTTCGACTATTTCATGCCCTGCTTCAGTTAAGTCCACAGTACGGTTTTTTTCATCGACGACAAAGTGCTCATTGACCACTTGCTCGATATCTTTAACATCTATCTCCCCTTCAAAACGCTCTAAAGTGGGAACTAATTTGTTAATACCAGCATAGAGTTTAGAGCTATCTTCAGCGGGACCAGAGATAATTAATGGTGTTCTGGCTTCATCAATGAGGATGGAGTCAACTTCATCGATAACGGCAAAATGAAAATCACGCTGTACTTTCTCTTCGATACTGAAGGCCATATTGTCGCGTAGATAATCGAAGCCAAACTCGTTGTTAGTACCGTAGGTTACGTCGCACTGGTAAGCCGCCTTTTTAACTTGTGGGTCCTGCTGCGATAAAACCACACCGACACTTAACCCCAATGCTTCGTACAGCGGTCGCATCCACTCAGCATCACGACTGGCAAGATAATCGTTGACGGTAACTACGTGGACCCCTTTAGCGCTCAGCGCATTCAAATACACAGGCAGTGTTGCCACTAATGTTTTACCTTCACCGGTGCGCATCTCAGCAACGCTCCCCTGATGCAAGGTAATACCACCGATCATTTGAACATCGAAATGGCGCATACCCATGGCCCGTACAGAAGTTTCCCGCACCAGGGCAAAAGCCTCCGGCAAGATATTATCTACGGTTGTTTCTCCGGCCGCTATACGGGCTTTAAAATCATTGGTTTTGTCTATGATTTGACTATCGCTGAGCGCTTGCATTTGAGCTTCAAGGTCATTGATCTGTGACACAGTTTTTTGCATGCGCTTTAATACACGTGCATTTTTACTACCAAATACTTTCTTGAAAATTGAAGTCATCATATTGTAGATATCACCAATAAATTATCATTCATCTTACATATACCTTTATATTGCCAGCCTTTTAAATAAGCTTATTCATCGATGTTCAACTGCAAAAACAAGTCCGGCAAGCAATATCCTTTGCGCTGTTCTGCCATGCCAACTTGACATCAATTCAAACAAATAGGTGAAGATGTTTTGAATTAAATTCTGTCTTAATTATATAAATTAGATCATAAAATTGTCGCTATTGTACCTTGATGGGGATGAATAATAGAACCTCAAGGGCAAAATAAAAACAAAGCAGGGGTAGATGTTATTAGCAGGCGAAAAAAAACCGGAGCAGGCCGGTCATTTAGTACTTCAAACAGAAATTAACGTAAATGAAAGCGTACAAATTGGCTCAGGCAACGGCCAAGTTATTTTCCGGACAGTGAACTATCTCAAAGGCATCCCGACTGGATAGGAGTTTCCTGACTAGCTGATTATTCATATAGTGTCCGGTTTTATAGCCGACAAACTCACCGATCATATTCATGCCAAGCAGATAAATATCCCCGACAGCGTCCAGCACTTTATGCTTAGAAAACTCGTCTTCAAACCTCAAACCATCGCCATTGAGAATACTTTCTTCATCGACAACTATGGCATTCTCCATGCTGCCACCACGGGCTAAATTATTGGCCCGCAAGTATTCAATATCGCTCATAAAACCGAAGGTTCTGGCTCTGCTGACTTGTTTAATAAAGTTTTCACTGGATAATTCCAGTTCGCATTTCATATTTTTACCCATAAAAGCCGGGTGATCAAAATCTATTTCCACTGATAATTTACAGCCGTGATACGGTTTGAAAGTGGCTTTTTTTCCCTCGTGCTCAAAACTGACCTCGCGGATAATCTTGATAAACTTTTTCGGGCTGTGCTGCTCTTTAATACCCGCCGCTTTTAACAGAAAAATAAAGGGAGCGGCTGACCCGTCCATAATCGGCACTTCTTCTGCATTGAGCTCGACGATTGCATTGTCTATGCCCAATGCGGCAAATGCCGACATTAAATGCTCTATAGTCGCAACTTTAATTTCGTTTTTAAAAATATTTGTCGACAATACTGTCTCTTTAACCAGAAATGCATTCGCCGGTATCTCTACTACGGGATCTAAATCAACCCGTCGAAATACGATCCCACTATCGACCGCTGCAGGACGTAAGTGAAGGTAGACTTTCGCACCGGAGTGAATCCCTAATCCGGTCGCTCGGATGCTACTTTTTAATGTTGTTTGCTTGATCATTAATTAAACTATTAACCTTAACGTCTTATCTGTTCTGACTGCTGATCTATTGAGTAATTGGACAAAGATTATAGTAACCAACCAATAAGATAATAACAATCATTCTCAATAACTATTCACTTTTTCTGCGCAAGAAGGTCGGAACATCAAACATATCTTCAGTCCCAGCACTATTTTTTTCAACATCCGCTTTGGGATCTATCAGTGCTTCTTGTTGCTTGCGACGCAGGACTGTGGGTAGTTCAATCTGATCCATGTTGGGCGTGTACTTTTTTGCTACTGGCTTAATTTGCGTTTCCTTCTCAACAGCCACTTCTATCTGTGGCTGCTTTTTTTCGAAGCCTGTCGCTACCACAGTTACCTTCAGGTCATCAACAAGCTCTGTATCTATGACAGTACCAATTACAATAGTTGCATCGTTAGACGCATATTTTTCAATAATACTGCCCACTTCACTAAATTCACCTAAGGTAAGATCGAGACCTGCGGTAATATTCACCAAAATGCCACTTGCACCTTTAAGGTCAACATTTTCTAACAGAGGACTGTTAATCGCTCCCTCGGCGGCCATGGCCGCCCTGTCTTCTCCGCGTGCTTTATCAGAGCCCATCATGGCCATGCCCATCTCTGACATCACTGTGCGCACGTCAGCGAAATCGACATTGATCATACCCGGACAAGTTATTAACTCTGCTATGCCTCTCACCGCCCCTAACAATACGTCATTTGCTGCCGCAAATGCCTTAATTAAGCTGGTACTGCGCCCCAGTACCTTCATCAACTTCTCGTTGGGAATAATGATCAGTGAGTCGACTTGCTCTCGCAGCTCCTGCAAACCTTGATCTGCCAGCATCATGCGTTTGCGTCCCTCAAATGGGAACGGGGTAGTCACTACTGCTACGGTTAAGATCCCCATGTCTTTAGCAACTTCAGCGACAATAGGCGCGGCACCTGTCCCTGTACCTCCACCCATACCTGCGGTGATGAAGATCATATCAGAGCCGGCTATCGCCTCACCGATGGCCTCGCGATCTTCTATTGCTGCGGCCCTGCCGATCTGAGGATCAGCCCCCGCACCCAACCCTTTAGTCGTCTCTCTTCCCAACTGGATAGTTTTATGCGATTGCACGCTGGCCAAAGCCTGGGCATCGGTATTAGCACAAATAAACTCTACCGCATTTAAATCTGCTACTAACATATGGGCAACAGCGTTACCGCCACCGCCCCCAACCCCTACGACTTTTATTATTGCACCGGGTATATCATCATCTTTTAATTCAAACATAATAACCTCCTACCAGATTACTGCGTTATAGTGACGGGCATTCAGGTATCGAATAAAATCTCTGCCAGTCAAATTTTTTTGTAAAGTCCTTAAAACACTACAGCACTTTACTTGTTGTTAGTTTTTACTTGGTCTAGTACCGGCCGCCATTTAACAGCAACACCGTTGCTATAACGGACATCAACACGTTCAATCTGTGTGCCTTTACGATAAAGGTGTCCTTTGTAAAGTTGTATAAATCTTCTTAATCTAGCCAGCACCTGCTCCCGCCCTAACTCAACTTCTATTTGGTTATTTAGTACCAAGGTCCAAGCTCCGCGAGCCTGCAAAGTAAGGCCTAACATATATGTTTCACCACCTTTAAAAAACTGACTTAAAGTATGGTATTGATCCATTACTCTGGCAGTATCAGTTGAAGGCCCATTTAGCAGCGGTAAAAAATCAAACGCAACCGCATGCTCGGGGATAAATATATCTCCCTGATGGTTTAACAGGCCTTTTTTCCCCCATTTAGCCACTGCTACTTGTTCTTCGACTGTTACTTTGATCGCAGGTGGCCACTGGCGTTTTATGGCTGCACTATTTACCCAGGGGTCTTCAAGCGCCTGCTGTTGCAACTCATGTATATCGATAGACAACAGCGAGGCATTTGCCCCGGCGCTGCGTGGGATAAGTGCCAGCTTATCCAATAGTTTATGTGGCTGTAAATATTGGGTGTTACCAGAGACACTCAACTGGCCAATAGGCCTATCCAATACTTGCCAAAGCGACACTGCAGCGTTGTACATAAGGCCACAAAACAGTGTAAATGCGGTCAAAATCATCGCTGGACGCACATACCAATCTGACATTTTCATGGACGAAAGACCGGTTTCACCTGACTGCCCTGGCTGATTACTTTGCACTGCACCAATAGCCGCCTGATTCACGGCAGTGGCGCTCGATTGAGCAATATCTTGTTTACGCCAATGCAGCATCACAGCCGATATAGCCCGATTATGCGCAGTGCCTGTCGCATACTATGAATAATCCATAGTGCTTAATTTATGTGCTAAAGCAGTAATATCACCGGCACCTTGAGTCAATAATATGTCTCCCGGGCGTAAAATATTTCCCAGTAACTGCGGTACTTCATCGATACTCTCGACGTAGACAGGCTCTAATTGACCTCGCTGGCGTATGCTCCTGCACAAACTCTTACTGTCGGCACTGGGGATAGCCTCTTCACCCGCCCCGTAGACTTCCAACAATAACAGCAGATCCACATCCGACAACACTTGTACGTAATCTTCATACAAATCACGGGTTCTGGTGTATCTGTGCGGTTGATTAATCATAACGATACGTCGCTCTGGCCAGCCATCGCGAACCGCCTTAATTGTCACTTGAATTTCTCTTGGATGATGCCCGTAGTCATCAACCAACATCACCGAGCCCCCCTTAACAGGCAGATCACACAATACTTGAAAGCGCCGCCCGACACCGGAAAAAGCCTCCAGCGAAGCTGTAATCGCCTGATCATCAATACCTTCATCAGTGGCAACAGCAATTGTCGCCAGCGCGTTTTGCACGTTGTGAAAGCCCGGCATATTGACAGTCACATCTAAATCTTTATGCTGCTCGGGCCGTATCACAGTAAAGTGGGTTTTCATGCCACTTTGGCTGATGTTAATCGCCCGAAAATCAGCGTCTTCATTTAACCCATAGGTAATTACCGGGCGACTGACCCGCTCGCGAATTTCTGCCACTACCGGATCATCGGTGCACAATACTGCCAAACCGTAAAATGGTAGGTTGTGTAAGAAATCCACAAAAGTCTGCTTCAGCACATTGAAGTCGCCACCGTATGTGTCCATGTGGTCGGCATCAATATTAGTGACGATAGCGACCATCGGCTGCAGATGCAGGAACGAGGCATCACTTTCATCCGCTTCGGCAATCAGATAGCGACTAGCCCCCAATCTTGCATTAGTGCCGGCACTGTTTAAGCGCCCACCTATGACAAAAGTAGGATCTAAATTTCCCTGAGCAAATACCGAAGCCAGCAGGCTTGTGGTTGTCGTTTTACCGTGGGTGCCTGCTACTGCTACGCCGTGGCGGTAGCGCATTAGTTCAGCTAACATTTCAGCGCGACGCACTATGGGTATATGCGCGGCACGGGCGGCTATTATTTCCGGGTTACTTTCATCTACAGCGGTAGAAGTTACAACCACATCCACATCGGCGACATTTTCAGCCAGGTGACCCAGATATATTTTGCTGCCTAATTTTGTCAGCCGCACAGTAGTCGCAGAAGTTTTAATGTCCGACCCGGAAATTTCATACCCCTGGTTGCAGAGAACTTCGGCGATCCCGCACATACCTACTCCGCCGATACCAACAAAATGTATGCGTCTTATTCTGCGCATCTCCGGCACTTCATGGATAGATTCTGTAAGCGTAGGCGCTTTACCACTGATATTCATTGCATCTCCTCTAAACAAATATTTGCCACTGTCGCTGAAGCTTCTGGTGCTGCTAGCTTGCATGCTTTTTGAGCCATCTGCTGAAGGGACTTTCTATCATTTAACTGCACTAATAATGCCCGTAACTTATCGGCATTTAAGCTCTTTTGTGGGACTAAAATAGCCGCCCCTGAGGCCTCTAAAAAAGCTGCATTGGCTGTTTGGTGATCATCTACTGCGTAGGGAAAAGGCACCAGCACAGATGCTACACCGGCTATCGCCAATTCCGATACGGTTAGCGCACCAGCCCGGCAGATGACTAGGTCAGCCCAAGCGTAGGCACTGTCCATGTCTTCAATAAAGGCTTCAACTTTTGCTGCTACTGCACTCTCTTTGTACAGCGCCATGGTTGCATCTATATTCCTGACGCCGGTCTGGTGCCATACATTGGGACGAAAACTTACATCGATTTGCGCCAGCGCTTGTGGCACCAGCTGATTAATGGCCTGCGCTCCCAGGCTACCGCCGACAATCAATAAATTAATCCCTGCACTGCGCTGCGCGTAGCGCTGTTCACTGGGCTGCATATTCAATATAGGCCCGCGCACTGGATTGCCTACTATCTCTATGCCCTTTGCGGTATCGTCTCCAAAAGCCCCGGGGAAGGCTGCTAACTTTCGACATGCTAGTGGCAGTGAAAGTTTATTAGTCACTCCCGCTTTGGCATTTTGTTCGTGAATAATTAACGGCACCCCCGCCAATTTGGCCGCTACAGCTCCGGGTCCCGAGGCAAAGCCCCCCATGCCTAACACAACATCAGGTTTGACACTGCGAATCACTTTTCGCGCTTGTAGTATCGCCTTAATAATTAGCCATGGAGCTTTTAACAACCCCAGCTTGCCCTTGCCACGCAGCCCTTTGACATCAATACAATGTAACTGAATTCCAGCGTTGGGCACCACTTTGGCTTCAATCCCCGCCGCGGTACCCAACCAGTGTATCTGCACTGCGGATTCTCTGAGTAAATCGGCTACAGCTAGCGCCGGAAAAACATGTCCACCGGTACCACCCGCCATAATCAGCGCTACTTTTTTCTGCCCTGCAACCGAACTCATATAGACTCCCGGTTAAGTTTTCTCTTTGCTTTAGCTTGATCAAAAGTCTTGCTTTGATGCTGCGCTCTCTTCGTCTTCAATGTCTGTCGCTCTTCTTCAACTAATTCTTCACTGTAATGGGATATGTCAGTAACATCAGGCTCTTGGACCACAACTTTTTTCTTAATAACAGCTTTCTTCGAAGGCTCATCTGACTCTATGGTCTCAACTATTGGCTTGGGCCCTATCAATTCAATAGTTGCTGAACTGCCCATCGTTGCCTGCAGTTGTCGCTGTAACTTCAGCTCGTAATCCACCCGCAAGATAACGGCAATCATTGCTGCACAAACCAACAGCGAACTGCCACCGTAACTTAACAACGGCAATGTCAGCCCCTTGGTCGGCACCGCCCCAACATTCACTCCAATATTAATCAGGATTTGTGCGGCCAGCACCAAGCCAAAACCGTAAGTAATAAACGCCATAAAAAACTGCCGCTGGCGCTCTGCTTGTCGGCCTATATGAAAAATGCGAAAAATTAACACCAGGTAAAGCAATACTATACACAGCGCCCCTAGCAGCCCTAACTCTTCCGAAAGCACTGAATAGACAAAATCTGTGTGCGCCTCCGGCAAGTAGAATAATTTCTGTACGCTGTTACCTAATCCGGTTCCAAACCACTCGCCGCGGCCAAAGGCAATTTGCGCTTGTGACAACTGATAGCCACTGCCAAATGGATCGGCCCAAGGGTCCTGAAATGATTTAAGCCTGGCCACTCGATAAGGCTGAATGACCGCTAACGAGCCCACAGTGACAAGTGCCCCGCTCAATATGACTAAGAACTGACTAAAGCGCATCCCACTTAAAAATATCATCCCCATGACTGATGCCATCAATACGACAGCGGCACCATAATCCGGTTCCATTATCAGCAAAAACACAAAAAACCCTAAAGGTAAAATGGGCCTCACCACTCCTTTCCAGCTATTTCGCACGTCGTTCAGGCGCCGCACTAAGTAGCCGCCTAAGTAGATAGTCATGCAGAATTTGGCCACTTCGGAGGCTTGCAAATTGAGGATCCCAGCTCGGATCCAACGCTGAGATCCGTTTACTTCCTTGCCAATCCCCGGTATCAAAACCAGTACTAACAAAACGAATCCAAACACCAACAACCAGGGACCTAAGTCATACCAGCGCTTGATCGGCACTTTCCATACCACTAGAGCGCCGATCACTGCCAGGATAATAAACACCCCGTGGCGTATCGAAAAGAAAAATGCATTGTTGTAATTTTTTGCCGCCACATCCAGTGATGCAGAAGTAATCATGACAAAACCGGTCAACATAATAAACACAGCTGATGCCAGTAATAGCGGGTCAAACGGCAGCTGACCGCTAGGCATAGATAGCCATCTACTGAGCACACTTTGCTGTGTTAACCATTTAGGCTCTGTCAAATGCAGCACTATAAATCTCTCGCCAGTGCAGTGAACACTTGTCCGCGCTGTTCGTAATTGTCAAACATATCAAAGCTGGCACATGCCGGTGACAGCAACACTATTTCGCCAGCGCAGGCCAGCGCCGCTGCTTTTAAAATGGCAGCTTGCATATCAGTGGCGTAGTGTACTTGCGCACCTGTCACAGACGCCGCAATTTTCTTAGCGTCAGTACCTATCAATACTAATGCCTTAACAAACCCGGCCACAGGTTCAGCCAAGTCATCAAAATCTGCCCCTTTACCGTCACCACCAGCGATCAGGACTATTTTTTTATCCTCGGACAAGGTTGCTCCCAATCCTTGTAATGCAGCAACTGTGGCCCCTACGTTAGTGCCTTTTGAATCATTGAAGTAGTCGACCTCCTGCTTATTGGCCACCCACTGACAGCGATGCTCCAGTCCCTGGAAATCTTCAATCGCCTTTAACATACCCTGCATTGCAAATCCTGCAGCATGTCCTATAGACAAAGCCGCTAATGCATTAATAACATTGTGCCTACCTGGCAATTTTATCTTGCTGATTTCCAGTAACGGCTGTTTAGCCAGCGCTAAATGCTCCTGCATAACGCCTTCTACTTCGACATCCAGCAAGCCAAAGATATGAAAATCTGAAGCAGCCAATCGGTAGCCGTAGATCTGAACATTTTTTGCCACCAGCGGATGCGTTAATGCATCATCAAGGTTTTCCACCACATTTTTGCAGCCTTTAAAAATACGATGCTTGGCCTGGTAGTATTTTTGAAAGTTGTTGTTATATCGATCCAAATGATCCGGTGTAATATTCAGTACTGTAGCTACATTGGCACGTAAGTCATTGGTGGTCTCCAGCTGAAAACTAGACAGCTCCAAGACGTAAATATCTTTCTCTGGCTGCTCCAGAAAATCCAACACAGGAGTGCCGATATTTCCGCCGACACCGACAGCCAAATGGCAACACTTTGCCATTTCTCCGACCAGAGTAGTGACAGTGCTTTTAGCGTTAGAGCCGGTAATGGCAATTATAGGCGCACTCACTTCACGGCAAAATAAATCTATGTCCCCGACTAACAGGGCTCCGTTGTCCACTGCATAAGCGATCGCCGGATCATTTTTGGCAATCCCCGGGCTTAAAATCAATTCACTGGCTGTGGCTAACAGCTGTGCATCCAAAGGCCCAAGAATCACTTTAACGCTTGGATACTCACGCCTAAACTGTTCAAGTTTGGGTGGCTTTTCTCTGGTATCGACAACGATAAAGTTTTCAGCGTTTTTAGCCAGTAACCGAGCGCAGGAGACCCCGGTCACTCCAAGTCCTATAACAATTTTTAACTGATCAGTAGCAATAAGGCTCATTGACGCTTACCGTATCTTTAAGGTCGCAAGACCTATCAGCACTAACACCACGGTGATAATCCAAAAACGCACAATAATACGCGGTTCCGGCCAGCCCTTTAGCTCAAAGTGATGATGTATAGGCGCCATACGAAAAATTCGTTTACCGGTGAGTTTAAAGGAGGCTACCTGTAACACCACTGAAATGGTCTCCATTACAAACACCCCACCCATTATTACCAGTACTAATTCCTGGCGTACGATAACAGCAACGACACCTAGCGCGGCACCTAGTGACAACGCTCCCACATCGCCCATAAAAACTTGAGCAGGGTAGGTATTAAACCAGAGAAATCCTAAGCCGGCGCCGACGATTGCGCCGCAGAATATAATCATTTCACCAGAGCCTTGGATATAGGGGATATTCAGGTAACTGGCAAATTCGGTATGGCCACTTAAATAGGCAAATACACCTAATCCCGCTGCAACCATTACTGTCGGCATGATCGCTAAACCATCCAGACCGTCGGTCAGGTTTACCGCATTGGAAGTACCCACAATCACGAAATAGGTAAAGACTATGAAAAACAGTCCCATATCAATAGCAATATCTTTAAAGAATGGCACTATCAATTGTGTTTCTGCGGGGGACTGTGCTGTGGCATAGAGCACAATAGCTGCGCCAAATCCACCGATTGATTGCCAGAAATATTTCCAGCGTCCCGGTAGTCCCACAGAGTTCTTTTCGACAACTTTACGCCAGTCATCGACCCAGCCTACGGCACCGAATATAAAGGTCACGCCCAACACTATCCACACATAGCGAGAAGTCAAATCTGCCCACAGCAACGTACTAATGCCAATAGAGAGTAAAATAACAGCACCGCCCATCGTCGGTGTTCCGGCTTTAGACAAATGAGATTGCGGACCATCATCGCGAATAGATTGGCCTATCTGCTTACTTTTCAGAAAGCGAATCATTATCGGGCCGAGGAATAAAGACAGGCAAAGAGCGGTAATAACTCCCAGAATCCCCCGCAAAGTCAGGTATTCAAGTACACCTATGGCAGTAAAGTAGTTGGAAAAATAATCAGATAGTAGTAGTAACATCAGCTGACGCCCCCCTGAGTTAATTCATTTACCACTTGTTTCATACCCGAACTTAAAGAGCCTTTAATAAGAATTTTTGTCTGTGCATTCATCATAGTTTTTAGTGTCTTAAGCATTTCATTTTTATTAGCAAAGGCAGTTGTTTTACCGCCTTTGATATCTGCAAATTCTCTAGCTGCGAGTTCACCAAGCGGACCGCAACTGAATAAATAATCAATTCCCTGTTGCGCCGCATAAGTGCCGATGCTGCGATGCAACTGCTTTTCGTCATTCCCCAGTTCGCCCATATCACCCAGGGCTAAGATTTTTTGTCCCTGCAACTGGGCCAGCAAATCGATGCCTGCTTTTACCGAGTCCGGGTTGCCGTTGTAGCTGTCATCTATTAGGGTGGCATTATTCATAGCCTTAAGGGATTTGAGTCGCCCGCCAATAGCCGAGGCACTCTCCAGCCCACGTACCACTTCAGCCAAACTGCCATCGATGGCAAATACCGCCGCAGCCGCCGCCAGTGCGTTGAGCACATTGTGCACAGCTAATAACTGCAGCGTAACGGCTGCGCTTTCACCTTGGTAATGTAATTGAAAACTATAGTTGCCGGTGTTTAATTGTCGTAAGTCACTGGCATAAACATCGGCTTGGGGATTCTCTAAACTGAAAGTCAGGTACTTAATGGCAGGGATTCGGGCAGTTTCCAGCATGGCGATCCATTGATGCACATTGCTATCATCTAAATTCAGCACTGCGCTACCAGTGGCCACTAACCCCTGGAAAATTTCACCTTTGGCTTCCACCACTCCCTGTAAACTGCCAAACCCCTCCAGATGCGCACTCATAGCATTAGTAATTATCGCCACATCCGGCTGCGCCAGCCCAGTGCAATATCTTATTTCACCTTTAGCATTGGCACCCATTTCCACCACACTGAACTGTTGCTGACCATTAAATCTCAGCAGTGTTAAAGGCACCCCGATCTCATTATTCAAGTTACCCAGCGTCGCCAAAGTATTACCTTTAACAGCGAGTATCGAGGCAATCAGCTCTTTGGTAGTGGTTTTACCATTACTGCCGGTGACTGCTATCAGCGGTCCCCGATACTGATCGCGGTTGTATTTTGCAATCATTCCCAGCGCAAGGTGACAATTTTTCACCAGCAACTGCGGTACATCAACGTCTATCAGTCGTTCAACTACAAGTGCAGCAGCGCCAGCGGCAACGGCTTGCTGACAAAATTGATGACCGTCGAAGTTCTCCCCACTCAAGGCTAAAAACACATCCCCGGTTTGTACTTTACGGGTATCGGTACTAAGTGAATCAAAGCGATAGTCCGCTCCTTGTAGCTCCCCAGCGGTAATAATTGCCAGCTTTGATAGCTGCATTAAATAACTCATAAGCTTGTTCCTAAAATCTCTGGCGAGGAGCCATTATTTTCTTTCTCGGCCAGGGCCAGCGCTACTACTTGCGCATCTAAAAAATGCTCTTTGCGGCCCATTATTTCCTGGTAATCCTCGTGCCCTTTACCTGCCACTAATACCACATCACCGACAACCGCATTATTGATTGCTGCGATTATCGCCGCCTTGCGATCACTGATCACACTAAAGCGTGCGCTGTCAGTAAATCCTGCCGTGATCATATCAATAATCGCCAACGGCTCTTCAGTGCGCGGATTATCACTGGTCACTATCACAGAGTCAGCAAGACGCTGCGCCACAATCGCCATTTCAGCTCTTTTACCATTGTCTCTGTCGCCACCACAGCCAAACACCACCGTTAGCTGACCACTGCAGTGAACTCTGCTCGCCTGCAGCGCTTTGTCTAACGCATCCGGCGTATGTGCGTAATCGACAATGCAAACTGGTTGAGATGGATATTCAAGCACATTTTGCATCCGCCCGGGCACCGCCTGCAATGCGCTGACACTGCTTTGAACTTGCCTGTCTGTATAACCTAATCGAAACAGTACACAGCAGGTCAGCAATAGGTTGGCTACATTGAACTTACCCAGCAACTGGGTATTAATATCAACACTGGTTTGCCTATGGGTCACAGAGAACTGCAGCCCATTGTGTAAACTGCAATCCAGTGCTGTAACGTCGGCCTCTTGGTTAAGGTTTTCACTGAAAGTAACAGTACTTTCACGTTGTACCTGATCGAGGCGAGCTAATAATTGTCGGTTGTATGAATCATCCGCGTTAAGGATTCGATGTGGCACCAAAAACTCGGTAAACAGCCTGCTCTTAGCTGCGCCATACGCCTGCATACTGCCGTGATAATCTAAATGGTCGCGACTTAAATTAGTAAAAGCTACCGCATTAAAGGGGACACCTTTAACCCGCCCCTGCTCTAGCGCATGTGAGCTCACTTCCATCACTACCGCCTGTGCACCGGCGTGATAAAACTGTGCAAACATCTGCTGCAGCGCGCAGGCATCCGGTGTTGTCCTGCTCGCCTCTTGTAGAGCTGCAGGATCGCCGTTGCCTAAGGTGCCTATGATATAGGTTTTAACTTTTAAGCTATTTAATGCCTGAGCAATATAGTGGGCGCAAGAAGTTTTACCATTCGTTCCAGTAATACCAATGATATTCAGCTTCGCCACCACATTATTAAAAACTTGGGCGGCAATCTCACCGATTTCATCACACAAATTATCCAGGGCGATAACCGGAACTGGAAAACTATACAAATCAATAGCACAAGGCCATTGGGCCGACTTATTAACCAGTACAGCCACAGCGCCATTGGCTACTGCAGCGCCTATATAATCCGTGCCTTTAAAGTGTTCGCCATCGCGGGCGACAAACACATCACCAGAGGCTATGTATCTGCTGTCTTCTTTAATACCTGTCACTTGAATAGCGCGCCAGTCAACATTGCCATTACTTGGCAGCGTTGCTGCAATCTCAGCAAACAGTGTTTCTAAATAAATTTTTCTATTACTGGGCATTTTGCACCGCCAATTCTTCTACCTCTTGTACCGGCCATTGATCGGGAGAAATATTTAACATACGTAACGCAGCTGCAGTGACTCTGGAAAAGATTGGTGCGGCAACTCCACCACCTGAATATTGTTGTCCCTTAGGGTTGTTGACCATGACTACAACCGCAAGCTTGGGATCGCTGGCGGGAGTTATTCCGGCGAACACCGAAATATATTTATCTCTATCATAACCACCGCGAGATGCCTGGTGCGCAGTGCCTGTTTTGCCTGCCACCCGGTAACCGTATACTGCTGCCTTGCGACCGGTGCCTCCCTTATCCGCCTGAGTAGTCGTTTCCATCATAGTGACGACATCTCTGGCAATATCACTGGGAATCACTCTGGTACCTTTAACAGGACCACTGAGCTTTAACAAACTGACAGGCATACGGATACCATTATTGGCTAACACAGCATAAGCTTGTGCTAACTGGATGGGGGTTACCGACAGACCATAGCCATATGACATTACTGCCCGCTCAATCACTTTTCTCTCTGAATAATAAGGCAGTTCGCCACTGCGCTCCCCGGGGAATCCGGTACTGGGAACGCGCCCAATACCTACATTGGAAAACAAATTATGCATGCTATCCGGCTCCAGCGAGAGAGCCAGCTTAGTTACCCCTACATTACTGGACTTAGTAATAATGCGGGTTAGTGACAAATCGCCATAATTCCTAAAATCTTTAATTTTTTTGCTTTTGACAAAAAAATAGCCAGGTGCTGTGTCCACCACTGAATCGCGGTTGTATTTACCACTCATCAAAGCTGCGGTAACGGTAAAAGGCTTGACAGTAGAGCCCGGTTCAAATACATCGGTAAGCGCTCTGTTGCGCAGCTGCTCACCGGTTAACACACTGCGGTCGTTGGGGTTGTAAGATGGCTGGTTAACCATCGCCAGTACCTCACCGGTTTTAATATCCAAAACCACCACTGAAGCCGAGTCCGCACGGTGAGACTTCACCGCTGACTTGAGCTCTTTATACGCTAAGTACTGCAATCTCAGGTCTATGCTTAACTCCACATTTTGCCCCGACTGGGCTTGCTCGATCAGCTTAATGTGTTTAACCACTCGACCAAGACGGTCCTGCATCACTAATTTTTTACCTGTATCGCCTTGCAGTGCACTATCATAGGCAAGCTCTATTCCCTCTTGCCCAGCACCGTCAATGCCAGTAAACCCGACCAGATGTGTAGCCACTTCGCCAGCCGGGTAGTAGCGTTTGTATTCGCGATCGACATTGACACCCTTGATATTCAGCGCCTGCACTTTTGCAGCTAAGGTGGGTGAAATTTGTCTTTTTAAATACACAAACTGACGCTGCAAGTTTGTATTGATGCGGGTAATGACAGCGTTAGATTTTTTACCTAAAATTCTCGATAATTGCTTTAGCTTAGGATCTGTAATATCTATTTTTTTGGGGTTAACCCATACCGCCGCAACCGGCGCACTGACTGCCAGCGCCTCTCCATTTCTATCAGTGATCAAACCCCGGTGTGCGGGGATCATCATAGTCCTTAAGTTTCTTTTATCACCCTGAGATTGCAGGAACTCACGATCATAGGTATACAGCGACACCAATTTCACAACGATAGCGATAGAGATAGCGGCCAGCATCAGACAGACTAACCATAACCGCCAGACTCGAGACTGTTTTTGCACCGCAGCGATTTTACTCATAGGTGACCATCTCTACATTTTCTGAGAGTGGAACGTGCATCGCCAGCTTGTTTTTGGCTAATTTTTCTACCCTGCTATTGGCGCCCAGAGCACTTTGCTCCAACAGCAACTGCCCCCACTCAACTTGTAGTTCATCCCATTGGCCGACCAGTTGTTGTTGGGTATTAAATAAGTTTCGGTATTCATAAGACTGATAAATGATAGAGATGGCACTGAGCAACATGGCTATCAGCAACACTAAAACAACCAGCAGCGGACGGCCAATTTCATTGGACGTCAACAAATTCAAGTTCTGCTGAACTTGCTGTTGAGTCTTGTCTGAACCGCCGCTGGATTTGCTCATGCTATTTTTTCAGAGACTCTCATGACCGCACTGCGGGCACGCGGGTTTTGGTTAACTTCACCGGAACTGGCTTTAACCTTTTTACTGATATCTTTTAACCGACAGCGCAGCATGTCGTTAGTGTAGGGAATCCCCTGAGGCAAATGATCATCACCTTTAACGTGTTTGCGGATAAAGCGTTTAACAATGCGATCTTCCAGCGAGTGAAAGCTAATAACAACCAGTCGCCCACCCACTTCCAGCGCTTCCAGAGCGCCATCCAGGCACTTTTCCAGATCACTAAGCTCCTGATTGACTTGAATACGAATCGCCTGAAAAGCCCGGGTCGCCGGGTGTTTACCTTTCTCCCATGCGGGGTTGGCATCTTTAACCACTTGCGCCAGATGCGCAGTAGTTTCTATGGCATTTTTTTCACGTTCAGCCACTATCGCTCGCGCCATGCGCCTGCCAAATTTATCTTCTCCGTAGGTAAAAATAACATCGGCAATTTCTTTCTCAGTCGCTCTGGCAATCCACTGCGCAGCACTTTCACCACAAGTGGTGTCCATACGCATATCCAGTGGACCATCGTGTTGAAAGCTAAAACCGCGCATCGGATCATCCAATTGCGGAGAGCTCACCCCAAGATCAAGCAGTATCCCGGTAACTTTTCCGTCTGACTGCTCTGTGGCAAACTCTTCAACGCGGGAGAAGGAGCCGTGACTGATAGAAAACCTATCATCTGCAGAAAACTTCTGCTTTGCAAAGCTGATAGCCTCAAGATCTTTATCTATGGCCAACAGCTTACCGTCGTCAGCCAGTGCGTCTAATATTTTACTGCTGTGACCGCCACGACCAAATGTACCGTCCACATAAAACCCTGAAGCATCAGTCACTAATGCATCAACTGCCTCTTGTAACAATACAGTTACATGTTCAAAGTTATCATTTTCCACTTTGTTTCACCTTTAACACTGAGCGCAACAGGCGTCAGTGTGAATTAATTCATCTAGCTAAAACAGCAACCGATAGTTGCTGTCCTCTATACTAAAACGCCCTACAATTTTAAACATACTTAGAGTGACAGTGACTGCAGATCCACAGGTAATGCAGTCCCCGGATCAGACAACTGCAAATATTCATCTCTGGTCTGATTCCACATCTCTTCACTCCAAATTTCAAACTTTTTACCTTGCCCCAGCAATATGACCTTCTTTCCAAGCTGAGCGTAATCTCTAAGCACAGCACTGAGCAGCAGGCGTCCATTGGCGTCCAATTCAACATCAGTAGCATGACCTATTAACAGCCGCTGTATTCTACGCGCACTGGGATCAAAGCTAGGCAACGCCTCAATTTTTTGTTGAATAACTTCCCATTCATGTAATGGGTATAGCAATAAACAGCGGGATTCAGTATCAATTGTCGCAACCATTTGCCCGGCACAATGCACACTCAACTGCTCTCTGTACCGAGAGGGAATGGCCATCCTGCCTTTAGCATCCATATTAATTGGATTTACGCCGCGAAACATTCGATTAATCTCGCCATAATTGTATTGATTCCACAAAAAAACCCACTTTATCCCACTTTTACCCACTATATTACACTATATGAAGATAGAGCTGTTTTTGCAAGTAATCAGTGCCGCAACAAGGCAATTGATCTGCTAGCGATATCCCTAGATAACAGTGCCAGAAACAAGATCCAGCTCTGCAGCAAAAAGGACCGGTTTAGAGCCTGTCAGGTTCAGGTAAAACAGACATTAAGCTGATGAAACCTAGCAAATACTCCAAAGACATCTGAGGCATATAATCGACAAGCAATTTACCGCTGGTTACGAGTTAACATGCGCGTACACCGAAAGATCAATGAACTCTTTTGGCGCTGCTGTATCTGCCAGAGAAATTTAAGGCCGTCATAGCAAAAAAAACAGTACATGAGAATTCATTGGACTTTCTCAGGATAACTATCCAGCTAGCAACATATACATTGACCAGAATCAAGAACTTAAACGGGCCTAATATTAATTATATGTAACACTGCTATAACAACTGGGAATAGTAGAATTGACGTACATTGAAGGCTTACCGATGGACACTCATTAGGCGGTGGCATTTTAACAAAATAATGGGCACAAAAATGCATTATTTCCCTTTAAATCGAGGAATATTTTTATCAGATTCAGCGGCTGTTGAATTACCGGCGCAAGCAATTGATACGGATAGTAAAACACAGTGACAGGGTAATCATAACCAAAGTAGTGACTGCAAACTGAGGCAAATAGCGGCCGGCTTAGTCAAGTTATATGGCAAGAGTAGGTAATCAAACAGGCACGGAGTCGCCGGTGGCACCAAGCCATAGCAATGGATGTCTACATGCCAATCAGCCGGTCTGTTCATCACCTGTAATTGGAAAGGTATTGTTTAGGTGTAATCCCTTCAAATTTTTTGAAAGCGCGATAGAAACTGGCCTGAGAGTTAAAACCAGAGTCCAGTGATACAGCAAGAATAGATTGTTTAGATATTTGCATCTGTTGCAATTTCAATTTTGCCTCGTTGATCCGATAAGAATTGATCAAGTCTCTGAAACTTACGTTAAACTCATGGTTAATCACGAAGGACAAATTTTCAGAACTGACACTTAACTCTACAGCAAACTCTGCTATCGACAAGGTCGGGTTTAAATAGATTTTATCTATTTCTAGCTTTTCAGTCAGCTGTATCTTTATTCTATTCATGTCTAGAGCTTTAACTTTTTTGTTTATAGACTCTAGGGAAGCCTTGGAACTACTAAAATTCGAATTAGTCAGCCTATAACCCATAAATCCTAAGTAATATATAAAGGCAGCTACATACATATAAAACATATGCCAACGAGGAACATCAATAGAGTTGTACCGACCAAAAGGTTCAAGCAGTACATTATACAAATTAAATATAATTAAAAAAAACACCCAAATAAATATATTTCTTATCCAGGAAAAAACGGGATGGGTATTATCGAATTTCAACACATTCATAACAATTTTATATTCAATCAATTTTAAAACTGATAAATAAAAATAAATAACAGAAGAAAATATTACAACATAACTCTCAAAACTATTAACATGGAAATAATATAAGGATGAGGTGAATTCAATTTTTTCATTCAGCCCACCAATATCATAAACAAAAGGAAATACAATCAAATCGTATAATAAGAACAAAGTGCCTGGAACAAAATGAAAGAGCTTAGTTTTATCTACCTTGAATTTTGGGACCAACAAAGAGTTAACATAAAAATATGCCACTGGGCAAAGTAATAGAATATTGTATAAAGGTAAAAAATCGGCATTACCTATGGAATAATACTTAGAAACCTGCAACAGGTATTTTAAATTTACCAGGCATAGCAGGATGATAGCCAACCCTAAGATTTTTATTGTTTGTTGATTCTCTTTTACAATAAAAAAAAGAAAGCTAGAAATCACACCTTGTGCAATACCGATACTAAGAAAGACTTCATATGCTGAAAACAAAATTACCCTCCAAAAAACTGATCAGGGATTAACTCGCATAAATTTCTTATAAATATTTATAGGACATGCAAATAAGACCACATTAAGAGCCTGCAGAGTATTGCAAACCTCAGGATTCAACTACTAGTTTTTCCACTATTATTATTCTCATATTTACAAAAATATAGAGATAACCAATATCGACACAACCTCTGACAGCCTGAAAATTAAGCACGTTATAGAACAAATTAATTTCCAAAAACGAAACAATGCGATATGGCAATAATTTTATTTTCGTATGTTGTTATAGGTATAATTTCTTAGGTAAAAACATCGTTTTCTAAACGTTGTCGAAAACGGAGTTGTGCAAAATTTCGCAATATACAGAACACCTAACTCACACCTAATCTACTTTAGTTTTATTGACTTGAAGACAGAATAAAATCGGCCTATAACCCCCAACCAACCTTCTTAGATAATTTTTATTCTTAACATAGAGACAAACCTATAACAGCAAACTAACCCTGTCAACCATACTGTTGCTCATATGAGACATGACCCCTGTATGCTATAGATAAAACATACAATTGAAACACATCAAAATATAGCTAAAGTTCAGCATTAATGTTCGAAAAAAACCAAATATTATTTTATAAATATTTTCTCTTATTTTACGGCCTGTTTTATATTTTGTTTAGCTTTATTTAATAGACCTGCAACGGTAAAAACTAACTTTTGCACTCTTATAAGACTTATATTGACCCTCCAAAATAATGAACATTTCTTTTGTTTTATTAGGGAAAATGCGCTCAAGTTCGGTACACCTATGTTGTACTGATTGAGCTCTAGACATCATACCCAGTAAGTATGCTAATACTGTTGCTGTATTTATGCTCTGCTTATATTTTTTAGTGGAGCTTACAGTGCAAGCATAAAATTTTCATACACCGAGATACAATAAGAAGGTCGGGCAGACATTTCACGCCCGGTTCTCTATCTTCAGTGTTGACACATACAATCATTGAAGATTT
>MAAC01015415.1_pt1 | contig 29213 bp, 23 predicted proteins | sample 1115981 | NCBI WGS metagenome assembly MAAC01 (sample SAMN04961126, study PRJNA320927) | seawater metagenome | isolation source: sample BD02T64 sea water enriched with oil for 64 days | place: USA:Gulf of Mexico | collected 2013-07-27
CTCCGGGGACTTCTTGAAACACCACTTGAAAGTCGTAATAATACATAATCGATATAAAAAGAGTAAATAGTCTTTATAAAGATAGTTTTCAAAATAACCCCATTTATAACCTATAAGAGGAGTTATTAAAAAGGTTATCAACAGGTAGATTTATGAAATAAGACTTGGAAAGGATTGTTAATAAAGTGTTTTTAAAGATATTTAGAATAAAAAAACCATCGAGAGGTATCGATGGTTTTTAATTTAAATTGAAAAGAAGGATTAATGAGGAAGCGATTTTCTAAAATAACCGTAAACAAAAGTCCCCAATAATGCAGCTCCTATAAAAATAACAAAAACCGTATATCCAGATCCTAATAAAACGAACATTATTCCAGAGCAAACCCCAGTAAGAGCCCATCCCATACCAAATATGGTTCCGCCTAAAATATAACGCCACCATTCCTGGCTTTTATCTGAAAAAGCAGGGGTTTCTCCTTTGGAAGTTTTAATTTTTCCTTTTTTAAATAATTGAGTAATTAGGATAGCGGCAATTATCCCAGTGATAATAATACCATACATATGAAAGGATTGAAAATGGAACATTTCAATAATTCTAAAGGTAGATACCGCTTCTAGTTTCCACATTCCGAAACCGAATAAAAAGCCAATAATAATATATTTGAATAATTTCATCTCTTTGTTTTTAAATTGTAATTCTTAATATATAAGGGAGTATCAGCCAGGTCATAATTAAACCTCCAGCAAAAAAGCCTATTACAGCTACTAAAGACGGTAATTGCATATTTGCGATACCCGATATGGCATGACCAGATGTACAACCACCAGCATATCTCGCACCAAAACCAACCAAGAATCCTCCGCCAACAATAATGATTAAACCTCTAATAGATAATAGTGATTTCCAAGAATATAAATCCCAAAACTCTGGAATACCATGCCCTAGAACTAGATCTTTCCCAGGCACCAAATGTGCTGTTTCTTTTGTAATTAAATCTTCTCCAGAAATTTGATTTAAAGTATTTATTGTTGCTTCAGAGACATGAGCTAATCCATCCCCTCCAAAATAATTAGCTGCCACAAAACCACCAATCATAGCTCCAAAGGCTACCATTAAGTTCCATCCTTGTTTTTTCCAATCGAAGTCGAAAAAGGAAACATATTTACCTGCCCCATGAACCGTACACATAGTGCGTAAGTTGGCAGATAAACCAAAATCTTTATTAAATTTTAATAATAAATATAGGGTTAAGCCAATAACAATCCCACCCATCCACCATGGCCAAGGCTGGCTAATAAACTCTTGTATTTGTACTAATGATTCCTTCATGATAAATCCATTTATAGAATAACAAAATTAATTCTTAGAGCAGAAATAAAATATGATAATTGTCAATTAAAAAATAGCATTAGTTAAGAGATAGAATGAGAAAAGAAATGCTATATAAGCCTTTGTAGCTAAATGTATTCATTAAGATATAAAATTTCGATTTAGTTTTAAAAGTATAGCTTATAAGCTACTCTTTTTTTATATTTGGTTAAATGAAATTATATATCCTCATTATATTTTTGACGTCTTTTATGTTTTGTAATTCACAAAACATAAAAAAGGACAGCATTCTTAAATTGATAAATTCCACAGAAGATTTTAGCCAACAGTCTTTATTCTATTCTCAATTATCGAAATTATATAATTCTAAAGATATAGATTCAGCAATCTATTATTCTAAAAAGGGAATAACATTAGCTAATTCCTTAAATTATAAATTGGGAATAGCAGAAAACTCTGATAATTTAGGCGGATACTATATTAAAAAAAACAATTTAGATTCAGCCAAAATTTATTATTATAAAGCTAAAACTTTCTTTTACAAAACAGATAGTTTATTAAAATACACTGAAAATACAATGAGGTTAGGTAATATTAATTTGGCTCAAAATAATCATATTGAAGCATTAGTATTATATCAAGAATGTTTAAGTATTTCAAAAGAAAACGATTTTAAAACAATAACTCCACATTTATATAATAATATAGGACTAATCTATAAAGATTTTGAAGATTATGATGATGCTCAAGCTAATTTTCAGAATGCATATACTTTGTTTTTAGAAAATAATGATGAAGAAAACTCTGTCTATCCATTATATAATATATCATTAATTCAAAGTGTAATTGGTAATGATGAAGAAGCAATCAATGGGTATTTAAACTTAATTAGCTATCATTTAAAAACGGAAAACTGGGTTAGTCTAGCATCCATATACAATTCAATCTCTGAAATTTATTTAAAAAATGAAGATTTTAAACTAGCAAGACGATATCTCGATATGGCACTTAATGCCATTGAAGACAGAAAAGATTCTTTTAACTCTGGACCTTCCTCATATTATCAAACAGGTATTTATACAAATGCTGCTCAATTACATTTTATTGAAAAAAATTATAAAGAATCAAAAGCCCTAGCCCATAAGGCGATTAATCTATCTTTCGAAAATTCATATAAACTTAATATTATTAAAAATGCAAAAATCTTAGGGGAGATTTACGATCAAGCGAAACAGATTGATTCTGCTTTAATTTATCATAAACTATATATTGAATACAATGAGCAATATTTGGATGAATATGATATAAAACAATTGACAAAACTTAAAATGCAAAATGAGTTTGATGAAATACTTAAACAGAATGAAATTGAAAGAATATATAAAGAGGCTTCCTTTAAAAATAGAGAATTAAAATTTATTGGGATTACAGGTTTTGCAATTTTGTCGGTTATCATCTTAGTATTATTGTATGTAAATCAAAAAAGTAAAAATGCTAAACTTAAATTAAAAGAGGAGAATCTAGAACTTGAGAAAAAGAAACTTAATCAGGATTTAGATTATAAAAAAAAGGAATTAACATCTAATATGATGTACTTATTGGAAAAAAACGAGTTTATTACTTCCATTTCTAAAAAATTAATTGAGTTAAAACCAGATGCCAAAAAAGATAATAAAGATTTAATACAGAGTATTATTAATGAAATTAGACTTAATTCTTCGACAAAAATTTGGGAAGAATTTGAAATAAGATTTAAAGAAGTGCATGTAGAGTTTTATGATGAATTACATAAAGCACACCCTGATTTAACTTTAAATGAAGTTAAGATTTGTGCATTTTTAAGATTAAATATGTCCACTAAAGAAATTTCTGCTATTACACATCAATCCATAAAAAGCATCAATATGGCTAGGTTTAGATTGCGTAAAAAACTGCTAATGGACAGAGATGAAAACCTAATTGCTTACCTAAATAGTCTATAATTTCCACCCAATTACAATAAAACCTCCTTTTATTGTAATTTCAAAATGATATCATAAGATACTGACACACAGCATAATAAATTATGTTGTAGTGTTTTTGTTACCCTATTTTCTCCTTTGTAGCTTTTTTGTGATTCGTCAAATTCTTTGATACTGAATTATAAAAATAGTTTTACATCAAAATTAAATCACATTGAAAAATCAACACAAAAAAGGTAAACACCAAAATTCTCAAAAGGAATCCGATGATCTTGAAAACTTAGATAAAGAATTAAAAGATTTAATAAGTGCAAACGAAACATTAAACGTTGGGATAAAAAAAATCTTTAAGGAAATTAATAAAAAAGACAATAATAATTAAAAAAACAAACCATGAAAAAAACGTACTTCTTTTTATTTTTTATGTTTATTGCTGTAAGCGTATTTGCACAGCAAAATGTAAATATAAATGTCACCGATGCACTTTCTGTTAACATAGAAAATGCAAATGTTACCTTTGATGTTACCACATTACAAACCGATGTTAACGGCAATGTAACTTTTCCAAATGTATTAGATGGAACTTATAACTATACCCTATCTTATGATTGTTATATTACAAAAACGGGAAACATAACAGTAGCTGGTGTTGAGGTTTTTGAATCTTTTCTAATAGATAATATTACTTCAGCAGGTATATTTGTATCTACTTCTAACCATCCTATGATTGGAAGTTGGATTGATGGTCATGTCAACCTAAATGATGGAACCAATAATTACGATTACGATGTTACAGAGTTTGATAATATCATATCTGGAGTTTCTTTTGGAACTTACAACTATACGTTTACTCAAGCAGGTGGATGTTACCCAAAAGTAATAGGAAGTTTAACTGTGGATTGCGCTTCTATTAATCCTATGTCTGGGAGTGTGTTTTTCCCAATCGTAGATGAAGGAACAGCTGCTTCTTCTGCTGGTATATTTGTATCTACTTCTAACCATCCTATGATCGGTAGTTGGATAGACGGTCATGTGAATCTAAATGATGGAACCAACAATTACGATTACGATGTAACAGAGTTTGACAATATTATTGCAGATGTTGCTTTCGGTACTTACAACTATACTTTTACTCAAGCAGGCGGATGTTATCCAGAAGTAACAGGAGTTTTAACTGTGGATTGTGCTTCTATTAACCCAATGTCTGGGAGTGTATTTTTCCCAATCGTAGATGAAGGAACAGCAGCTACTTCAGCTGGTATATTTGTATCTACTTCTAACCATCCTATGATAGGAAGTTGGATTGATGGTCATGTGAATCTTAATGATGGAACGAACAATTACGATTACGATGTAACGGAGTTTGATAATATTATTGCCAATGTAGCTTTCGGAACGTATAACTATACCTTCACACAAGCAGGTGGCTGTTACCCAGAAGTAACAGGAATTTTAACGGTGGATTGTGCTTCTATTAATCCTATGTCTGGGAGTGTATTTTTCCCAATCGTGGATGAAGGAACAGCTACTACTTCAGCGGGTATATTTGTTTCTACTTCTAACCATCCTATGATTGGAAGTTGGATCGATGGTCATGTCAACCTAAACGATGGTACGAACAATTACGATTACGATGTTACGGAGTTTGACAATATTATTGCTGATGTTGCTTTCGGTACTTACAACTATACTTTTACTCAAGCAGGCGGATGTTATCCAGAAGTAACAGGAGTTTTAACTGTGGATTGTGCTTCTATTAACCCTATGTCAGGGAGTGTGTTTTTCCCAATCGTGGATGAAGGAACAGCTGCTACTTCAGCGGGTATATTTGTATCTACCTCCAACCATCCTATGATTGGAAGTTGGATTGATGGTCATGTGAATCTAAACGATGGCACGAACAATTACGATTACGATGTAACAGAGTTTGACAATATTATTACCGATGTAGCATTTGGAACTTATAACTATACCTTCACTCAAGCAGGTGGATGTTACCCAGAAGTAACAGGAACCTTAACTGTAGATTGTGCTTCTATTAATCCTATGTCGGGGAGTGTGTTTTTCCCAATCGTTGATGAAGGAACAGCAGCTACTTCAGCTGGTATATTTGTATCTACTTCTAACCATCCTATGATCGGTAGTTGGGTAGATGGTCATGTAAACCTAAATGATGGAACCAACAACTACGATTACGATGTAACGGAGTTTGACAATATTATTGCGGATGTAGTATTTGGAACATATAATTACACTTTTACTCAAGCAGGTGGATGTTATCCAGAAGTAACAGGAGTTTTAACTGTAGATTGTGCTTCTATTAACCCAATGTCTTGGAGTGTGTTTTTCCCAATCGTTGATGAAGGAACAGCAGCTACTTCAGCTGGTATATTTGTATCTACTTCTAACCATCCTATGATCGGTAGTTGGATAGACGGTCATGTGAATCTTAATGATGGAACGAACAATTACGATTACGATGTAACGGAGTTTGATAATATTATTGCTGATGTTTCTTTTGGGACTTACAACTATACGTTTTCGCAAGCTGGTGGATGTTATCCAGAAGTAACAGGAGTTTTAACTGTGGATTGCGCTTCTATTAACCCAATGTCTGGGAGTGTATTTTTCCCAATCGTAGATGAAGGAACAGCAGCTACATCAGCAGGTATATTTGTATCTACTTCTAACCATCCTATGATTGGAAGTTGGGTAGATGGTCATGTCAATCTTAATGATGGAACCAACAACTACGATTATGATGTAACTGAGTTTGACAATATCATTGCCGATGTAGCATTTGGAACATATAATTACACTTTTACACAAGCAGGTGGTTGTTTTACTTCTATTACTGGAACATTAACGGTTGATTGTGCTGCTATTAACCCTATGTCTGGGAGTGTATTTTTCCCAATCGTAGATGAAGGAACAGCTGCTACTTCAGCAGGTATATTTGTATCTACTTCCGACGATCCTATGATTGGAAGTTGGATCGATGGCCATGTCATCCTTAACGATGGAACCAACAATTACGATTACGATGTTACGGAGTTTGATAATATTATTACCGATGTAGCATTTGGAACATATAATTACACTTTTACTCAAGCTGGCGGTTGTTATCAAGAAGTAACAGGAGTTTTAACGGTTGATTGTGCTGCTATTGATCCAATGTCTGGTAATGTATTTTTCCCAATTGTAGATGAGGGGGAAGCAGTAACTTCAGCTTCTGTATTTGTATCTACTTCCGACGATCCTATGATTGGAAGTTGGATAGATGGTCATGTCAACCTAAACGATGGAACCAACAATTACGATTACGATGTTACAGAATTTGACAATATCATCGCCGATGTTGCATTTGGAACATATAATTACACTTTTACTCAAGCTGGTGGATGTTATCCAGAAGTAACAGGAGTTTTAACTGTGGATTGTGCTTCTATTAATCCTATGTCTGGGAATGTGTTTTTCCCAATCGTGGATGAAGGAACAGCTGCTACTTCATCGGGAATATTTGTATCTACTTCCAACGATCCTATAATCGGAAGCTGGATTGATGGTCATGTAAATCTTAATGATGGAACCAATAATTACGATTACGATGTAACTGAGTTTGATAATATTATTGCAGACGTTGTCTTCGGAACATATAATTACACTTTTACACAAGCTGGCGGATGTTATGAGCCCATTACTGGAACTTTAACGGTGGATTGTGATTCTATTGACCCAATGTCTGGGAATGTGTTTTTCCCAATCGTGGATGAAGGAACAGCTGCTACTTCATCGGGAATATTTGTATCTACATCCAACGATCCTATAATCGGAAGTTGGATTGATGGTCATGTAAATCTAAACGATGGAACGAACAACTACGATTACGATGTAACGGAGTTTGATAATATTATTGCAGATGTTGTCTTCGGGACATATAATTACATTTTTACACAAGCTGGAGGATGTTATGATTCCATTACTGGAACTTTAACGGTGGATTGTGCTTCTATCGACCCAATGTCTGGGAATGTGTTTTTCCCAATTGTGGATGAAGGGGAAGAATTAGTGATAGATGCAACGGTTATTCAGGTGGATGAGAATGTGTTAAAAGCAAATGCTACAGGAGTATTTTATCAATGGGTAGATTGTAATAATGGAAACGCTCCAATTCCAGGAGAAACAAACCAAACATTTACAGCAACTGAAGATGGAAATTATGCAGTAATACTAACAAGCAGTGTTTGTTCTGATTATTCTGTAATGTCTTCTTGTTATGGAGTGATTGTTTTAGGGATAGAGGATAATGAATCTCCTTTTAACCTAAGTTATTACCCAAATCCTGTTACCAATAATTTGAATATTAATTTAAACAACAGTTATAGTAAAGTAGAAATTCAAATATATACTATGGTTGGACAATTAATAAGAACAATCAATAAGACCAATAGCGTTCAAATGAGAATCAACTTATCAGAATTAACTTCTGGCACTTATATTTTGAAAATTAAAGCGGATGGTAAAAACAAATCAATGCTAATTATAAAAGAATAATAATAACTAAAAGCACGCCATTAATTTTTGGTGTGCTTTTTTAATTTAAAAATTATGAAAAGAATGATTTTATTTTTTGTGTCACTATTTATACTTAATAATGTTGGTGCACAAACTACCTTAAATGAAGGTTTCGAATCTTGGCCACCAACAGGATGGCAAATTTTAGAACTTGGAGATGCCTTAGATGGTTGGATAGAAGATTGGGAAGGTATTTCTCACTCAGGGGAGCACTCTGCATCTTCTGGAATTGATAATAGCCAATGTGATAATTGGTTAGTAAGTTCTCCTATTAATGTGTTAAATGGAACTTACCAATTAAAATATTGGGAAATAAATGCTGGTGTTGAATTTTATGATAAAGCTTCGGTACTGGTTTCTTCTGGAAGCAGTGATCCAACACAAGGAGACTTTGTTGAAGTTTTTGAAGCTAATAGTTTAAATACGGCTTCATGGGAAGAAAGAGTAATTGACTTAGGTGCTTATGCTGGAGAAACAATTTATATTGCTTTTAGACATGAAGGGACTTGGCATAATTGGTATGTGGATGATGTAACTGTAAGCCCATCAAGTTTTACAGATGGAGCATTAACTGAGTTTTTAAGTCCAATAGGAGTTTCTGAGACTCCAGTAATTAGACCTGTAATTGTTAAATTAGAAAATTTAGGATCTAATACTATCAATAATTTTGATATTACTTGGGAAGTGAATAACAGTCCACAAACCACCTATATTGGATCTGGATTAAACCTTCAACCAGGTCAAAGTTCTAATATTACTATAGGAAACTACAACTTTAATAGTGAAGGAACTTATACTATTGATACTGAACTTGTTTTAAATAATGATTTTGAGAGTACAAATAATACACTCCAAACTGTTTATGATATATCCTCATTTAAAGATGGTGCTATTGTTAGTTTAACCCCCGAAGGAATGGTACCTAATGAGGGGAATATTGATGTTAATGTTACCGTAATAAATTTAGGAGAAAACATCATTGATGTTGCAGAAATAGTATGGTCTGTTGACGGAATGGACCAAACCCCTTATTCAACAAATAGTTTAAACTTAATTCCTGGAGAAACTAGAAATATAACTATTGGGCAATATTTATTCACCTCTGGATTAAATGAAATTACCACAACGCTACATGCTTTAGGGGATATAAACGATTCAAATAATGCATATCAAACTACAGTTGCTGTAGATGCTTTTTGGGAAAGTTTTGAGGGAAGTGTTTTTCCTCCAGAAGGATGGAGTATTAATTTTGGGGTAAGAGATAATGCTAATTTTGGAATCCCATTTGATGGAGATTATTATTATACTTCATTTGCAGATGATAATTATTTTGGAGTAGTTAGCGATACTTTATATACACCCTTATTAGATATCACTAATGGAGATCATTTAAGATTTTATATAAAAACAAGTTCATTTACTCCTGGGAATCATGCCTTAGTATGGAAGGATGGTATAACAGGGGAGGTTCATCATATTCAAGATATTCCCAATAATAATGGAGAAGGAAACTGGGAGTTAAGAGATCTTGATATTTCAGCAGCTACTGGGATAAATTACATAGGTATAACAACTATTTCTTCAGGAGGTTATGGACAATCGAGTTTTGATATGTTTACTTCCGATGCTAAATTGCAAGTATATGACCATGATTTAAAAATTTTAGATGGAGACATGTATTTTATCGCAAAACAGAATGTTTCTGAAAGCTTTGAATGCAAAATAAAAAATGGAGGAGCACTTCCAGTAATTGGATCTAATTATACTATAAAATTAATGGAAGCACCAGATACTGAATTGGCTTCCGTTACAGGAGTTAATTTAAACTCATGGGAAGAAACCACAATTAGTATTCCTCATACTTTCACAGATATTTCAGAAAAGAGGCTATATTTTAAGATTGAATATGGTGCCGATGAAAATAATAATAATAATACGTTTAGAGAATCAAGTGTAAGTGTGGTGCCTAATACGGTTCAAATAACGGCAATTGGAAGCCCCGAACTTCATAGCTTAAATATTCCTTTTGGGCCAAATGGAAATACAAACACTTTAGGAGAAGATGATATGTCTCAATTATTATATTATAATGATGAGTTTAATTCTCCAGGTCATGTTTATGGTATCGCCTATAAATATGACAATTTATTATCTGCGGATAAGGTTGTTCATTACCCATTAAAAGTATGGATTGCACAGTCTAATGTGGATAACTTAAACGGGGGATGGCTTCCAAATAATGAGTTAACCTTAGTTTTTGATGGTATTGTTGAAATATTGCCTGGAAATGATCGGGATCTTTATATTCCTTTTAATCAACCAATTTTATTAAATGGAATTGATAATGTTGTTATACAAAACTATCAATATGATCCAGAATGGCCACCCTCTATATTTAGAATATTCAGTAACAATACTACATCGGGGCCTACAAGATCTATCGCCGTGAATGATGTTTATGATTTAGATCCAATCAATCCTCCTTCTGGTTTTTATTCTACATCAAACTTTAGTTTTACTAGATTTGTAATAGATCCTACCATATCTTATTCAGAATTGTCTGGAGTGGTTTATGACAATACCAATGATAATCCAATAGAAAACGCAACGGTTTCTGTAGAGGGTACCTCAATAACTGTTCAAACCAATAGTAACGGTCAATATATTCTACCTGAAATGCCCTTTGGTTCTTATACTGTTATTGCGAGTAATACTGGGTTTTTAAACTCAAACATAGAGGTCGATTTAAATTCTTCAAATCAAACACAAGATTATTATTTAGACCCACTACCTGAACTTGAAGTATTTGGTAGTGTTATAGGGAGTAATAATTTATCTGTCCCTTTAGAATCTGCAAATATTTCCATTTATACCAATGGAAATTTAGTAGAAGCAACCATAACAGATGCTAATGGAGAATTTGTTTTTCCTTTAATCTATGGGGGATCAGATTATGAGGTAACTGTATTTATGTATGGGTATTACGAAACTACCCTTACCATTACTGCTAACAGCACAGATTTAGATTTAGGAGAGATCATTCTTGAACAGGAATTTATTAGCCCTTTTGATGTGGAAGCAATAAGCGATACAGAAGTAACGGTTAACTGGAAAAGTCCGAAGGAAAGTGCAAAAGTTAAATTGCAAAACGATTTAGATGCTACTTCTGCAGCTTATACTAATGAACCAAATGAACATGTGTGGTTGGGGAATATTTTTGAAATTTCAGAAATGACTACCATTACCAGTGTTGAAATTAAAACGGATATTTATGAAGGCGCAATAGATTACGTTACTATCGATATTTTTGATTTAAATACGAATGAAGTTTTAGCATCTAGTGAACCTTTTTTAATTCAGCAAGATTCAATTCAAACCATTAATGTTCCAAATATTGTAGTATCCAATAATATCAGTGCTATGATACATTGGCAAAACAATCCTGAAAGCACTAATTTTTTAGTGTTAGATTATTCTAATCCTGAGATTACAAATAGCGCAGCAATTAAATATCCAGGAGAGTCTATTATGTTATTATCAGACTTTTTTGGGAATGAAGCACCAAATATGTCCTTTCATGTAAGAGTGAATACCTTAGATGATGGTTCGCCAATAACCAATACGGAAACTCTTACTTATAATGTTCATAGAGGATTGGCAAGTGAGTTTCCAGATATATCTAATTGGGATCTCCTTAACCCAACTCCAATTACAGAGGTCTCCTTGGTAGATGTTGGAGACTCTAATCTCGACCCTAATGAATATTATAAATATGCTGTGGAAACCATTTATAATGATGGACTGTCTGAGGTTACTTTTTCAAATAATGTATTAGGTGGCGTATTAGGGAATTCAGATTTTGAATTGATGAATGCTAATATTGCAGTGTATCCTGTTCCAACAAATGGTCAAATTACCATTAGTTTAGGACTAGGCATGCAAACAACCGAACCCATTTTAGCATACGATACGCTTGGCAGACTAGTTTTAGAGATCGACCCATCTGAAATTAATAATGGTATGGTTACCAAGGATGTAAATCACCTACAAAGTGGTATGTATTTTATAAAAATCAATATTGAGGGTACCATCCTAAATAAAAAGTTTATAGTTAATTAGGTTAAGTTTATTTTTTTTGAAGCGAAAAGGGAGGCTATGTTTAGCCTCCTTTTTTTATTTATACATCCATAATGTTTTTAGGGAAATTGTAATAACTAACTTTAATTAATTACCACTAATTGTTTGCTAACAGAACCCTTATGAGCACTTTTTATAATCGCCAGATAGGTTCCAGATGAAAATCTGGACAGGTCAATAGAAATTTCTGTACCCATAGTATTTAGCATTACATTCTTAATTAATCTACCAGTGATATCGTAGATAGAAATACTTTCCAAATCCATAGCTTGTGGATTACTCAACTTTACAATAGTATTAGCGGGATTAGGATAAAGAACTATACTAGCGAAGTTAAATTCATGAGTAGCTAAATCAGGATCTACTATTAACACAAAGCTACAATTAGAAGTATCATTATTGGCATTGGTAGCGGTCCAATTAATGGTATGGGTGCCTTCAGCAAATACTGCTCCCTCTAGTGTTGGCATATTATTATAGTCATTTAAAAGGGTGAAATTAGCCTCGCAAAAATAGGCAGCAGGGTCAAATTCGTCTTCGATTACCGTATAGGTATTCTCTATTTCATCGGCAGGTTTTGTAATGTCTACTATACAAGAAATAAAGATGCCAGACCCTTCTTGTAAATTGGTGTCTCCACTTATAGTCCAACCTTTATTGTTTATTAAATTCGCTCTAAAGGTATCATCGCAATAATACAAGTCATCGGAACCTAGTGTTTTATTGGTAAGATTTTGATCGTCAAAAGCTTGCAATAATACCTCGTAATTGGCCACATCTAATCCAGAATTAGAAACAAAATTATCTAAATTAATATTGGAATTAAATTGCCAAGCTCCAATATTTTGATTGAAAGCAATAGCATTTTGGAACATTGCTTCCATATTTATAACATTACTAACATCCCAATTTCCTATGTCTTGGTTGAAAGAAATGGTATTTTTAAACATTAGAGCCATTTTAGTAACATGACTCACATTCCAATTTCCTATGTCTTGGTTGAAAGCATAAGCTTGATTAAACATCCCAATCATATTATCAACATTGCTTACATCCCAATTTCCAAGATTATGATTAAAAGATTGGGCATGTTCAAACATCGCTTCCATAGTTGTTACACTACTTACCTCCCAATTTCCTAAGTCTTGGTTAAATGTATTAGCACTTTTAAACATAGATTTCATAGTAGTAACACTACTTACGTCCCAATTTCCTATATCTTTATTAAATGCATATGTGTTTTCAAACATCCCAACCATATTATCAACACTACTTACATCCCAATTTCCTATATCTTGATTGAACGTAATTGCATCTTTAAACATATTATACATATCGGTAACACTGCTCATATCCCAATTACTTATATCTTGATTGAAAGCAATAGCACCTTTAAACATTTCTTTTGTGTAATATATATTACTTGTATTCCAATTCCCAATATCTTGGTTGAAGGAGGTAGCATTTTCAAACATCGCCCACACCATTTCAACATTACTCACATCCCAATTTCCTATGTCTTGGTTAAATAAGGTAGCACCTTCAAACATAAACGACATACCTGTTACATTACCCGTGTCCCAGTTTCCTATGTCTTGGTTGAATGTTGTAGCTTCTGAAAACATCCACGACATACTTACTACATTACTCACATCCCAGTTTCCTATGTTTTGGTTGAATGAAATAGCTCCACTAAACATACTTCCCATCCCAGAAGCATAATCTCCTGCTACACTACTTACATCCCATTCCCCAATATCTTGGTTGAATGATTCAGCATTAACAAACATAAAACTCATATCAGTAACATTACTCACATCCCAATTTCCAATATCTTGGTTAAATACTTTAGCAGCAAAAAATATATCACTCATATTAGTGACATTGCTCACGTTCCAAGCTCCAATGTCTTGATTGAAATCTAGAGCTAAAGAAAACATAGCCTCCATATTAGTAACATTACTAACATCCCAATTGTTTATATTGCCATTAAAATTATAGGCTCTTTTAAACATTTTTTAAACATTTTTTTAACATTTGTTACATTACTCACATCCCAATCACCAATATCTTGATTAAAATTTTCATCTTCCTCAAACATACTCTCCATATTGGAAACATTACTTACATCCCAACTTCCAATATCTTGATTGAATGAATCAGCATCCGCAAACATAAACTTCATATTGGTAACATGACTTACATCCCAGCTACCTATATCATCATTAAATCCACCTTTGTGTCTAAATAATTCAGACATATTACTAATACCGCTTGTACAAGTAGTATCTGCATTATATTCAGTTATTTGTTCTACCGATCTTTTGGTATAAGTAATGCCATTAACTACTCCTTCATCTCCAATGGCAGCATCTGGGCACATACAAGTAACCCCGTTAGCATGTAGATAAAAGTCTTGTGCAGAAAGTTTATTAAAACTGGTTAGAATTAATAGTAGGCTAAAAAGGAAGAATGTTTTTGTTTTCATTATGTTGGTTAGTTAGGTATGGGAAATTTATGCTGTAAACTCTACTGTTACCAAGGTACAACTAATATATTAAAATCAAAGTTTTACATGCTTTTATGATTAATACAAACGACTACAACCATTTGCAAACAACTATAAACGAAAGTAAGTAGGTAACATACAACTACCGTTTTGAAGTGGTTATATGTTTGCACTGTTGAATCGAACTAATGACATTCAATATAATTAAAACCTTATCTTATGAATACGTTAAGAAACAAAGTACAGTTAATTGGAAACTTAGGAAATGACCCAGAAATTATCACGATGGATTCTGGAAAGAAATTGGCAAAATTTAGTATCGCAACTAATGAGACCTACAAAAATGCACAAGGAGAACGGGTAACTGATACCCAATGGCATAATGTAATAGCATGGGGGAAAACCGCAGACATTATTGAGAGTTATGTCACTAAGGGAAAAGAAGTTGCAATCGAAGGGAAATTAACCAACCGTTCATGGGAAGACAAAGAAGGGGTAAAACGATATACTACAGAGGTAGTTTGTAACGAACTTTTAATGTTGGGGAATAAATAAAAGAACCAACTATTAATTTTAAAAGCACTTCTGCAATAGAAGTGCTTTTAAAATTATTCAAAATAATTTATTGTATTATTTTAATCTTCTACAACTGTAAAAGTAAAAGGAACATTTTGAAATTCTCCATTGGTAATCTCAATAGTCTCAGGATAATTGGGACTATTTGCAATTGTAAACTGGGTGCCAGAGAAAGTTCCCGAAATTAATCCATTCTCACAGGAGCTAATATTAATTATAAAGTTTTCTTCTCCTGGATTTCCAAGACTAGGTTCTTTATCATAATAGCTTCCATAAGTTCCATCTTCAAAACCATACCAGATATAAGCTAAAATATTATCTCCCTCATAACTCGTTAAGTCCATACAATTATTTACTGTAAACTGTTTGGCTGCTAAGGTGAATCGAAAATCTTCATTTTGAGCCGTAAGGTCAAAACGCATCCCTAAATCTCCCACTTGTAAAACAGTAGAAGTTACCGTTTCATTAGCTTCCCAACTTACATTATCTATTTGGGCACGTATAAAACTACTTTCTAAATCGGTATTATTATCATCATCACTATTACAAGCCACTAAACTAGTTATTGCTATAAATAATACCCAAGCTTTTAAAAATTGTATTCTCATTGTTTTTCTGAATTTTATATTATTAATGATCTCTACTTTTTATAGAGACTTCAATTAGACACAAACATATTATTTATTGAAGATAAAACTGCTACTTAAGGTATTACGATAAACTATTGGTTCAAAACCTAAACATTGAAATTCGTCCACGAGGTTATAGGTAAAAGAATCTAAGTTATCGAGCATAAATAACTTGGTTTTTGATTTTGTATTAGTTTCTTTTTTATCGGCAAGCATTAGCTCTCTCCTTGAATTAGCGATTTATTTGCCGCTAGCACTGCATTAATCACAGCTTGTGCTTTTTGTCTGGTCTCATCAGCCTCTGCTTGAGGAATTGAATCATAAACTACACCAGCACCTGCTTGAACTTGGGCAATACTGTTTTTAACAAAAGCTGAGCGAATAACAATGCAGGTATCCATTTCACCATCACCAGTTAAGTAGCCTACTGCACCGCCATAACTGCCTCGCCGTTTTCCTTCAATTTCTCTAATAAGTGAAGTGGCTTTTACTTTTGGCGCGCCTGACAATGTACCCATATTCATGCAGGCTTGATAAGCATGCAAAGCATCTAACTCTTCTAGTAAAGTGCCACAAACACGTGAAACTAAGTGCATAACGTGAGAATAACGATCTACTTTTAATAAATCAGCTACGTGGCGAGTTCCTGCTTTACAAACTCGGGCTATATCATTACGTGCTAAATCAACTAGCATAATATGCTCGGCTGACTCTTTTTTATCTTGCCTTAATTCCAACTCTATTCGCGAATCTAAATCTAAAGATATGCTACCGTCTTTATTCAAGCCACGTGGGCGAGTGCCCGCAATAGGATAAATTTCAACTTGGCGTTTGCCTTCAGGTGAGTCCTGTTGATATTTTATTGCTGATTCAGGTGATGCACCAAACATGCAAAATTCACTGTCTTTAAGGTAAAACATGTAAGGGCTTGGGTTACTTACTTTTAATTCCTGATAAGCAGCGATACTATCAAGGCAGGGTAGTGTAAATGTACGTGATGGTACCACTTGGAAAATATCACCAGCGCGGATATTTTCTTTTAATTGCTCAACGTTTTGACAAAATTCTTCATCGCTAATGTCAACAGAGACTATCTGTGAATCATCGGTGCTTTGTACGTTTGTTTTGGTAAGAAAAGAAATATACTCAGGGGTTATGTTATTTGATAATAACTGTTTTATTTCTGTAATACGTTCAGTTGAATTATTTTGAACTTTTTGTTCTTGCTCCGTTTTTTCATCATCACAACGAGTAGAAGAAAATATGTTAGCAATAATTTCGGTACTTTGTTCTTCGTGATCAATAACCACGACAGTTTCAGCTAAATAATAAACAAAATCAGGACAAGTGTTTTCGCCACCAGAGACTTCGGGCAAATCTTCACTGATGCTAATCATATCAAAAGCGAAAGCACCACCAAGAAAAATTGCAAAATGGTGGTTGTTGCTATTTTCTAACCGTTTAAATAAACGTAAACTTTCAAATGGATTAACGGCCATTAAGCGTGCTTTTTCATCAAGTTCGCTGGGAATTTCTGAAAAAATAGCGGTTAATACTTGTTTGTTATCGGACAAGGTTAGCTGAGCATGTGGACGTAATTGAGTAGCTGCAAATTGCAGTGCCACTTGGCCATTAAGTGTTAAAGCGTTAAAAGTAACCTTATTACCATTGCAGACTATTTTTAATGCAGCATCAACTAGTAGTAGGCTTTTTAATAAATGCTTTTGATCTATTTCGGCTGACTCTAACAGCAGGTTATTTTCTTTATTATGGCAAAGCAATTGATAAACACTTAATGGATCGCTTTGGTAGTTAGCATTATCCGTTAACGTGCACACAGTAGCAGTAGTATGTTTATATGTTGTCATTGTTTTCTTCTTGAAATTGTTAAATTTAAAAAATTGTCATCCGGCATAAATTGGCTGTAGCCACCAAAGAAACCATGTTCTTGTTTTATTCATTGTGTTTTCTCTTATATTTTGAAGTAAAAAACCGTTGCCTTAAAAAAGCAGAAAACCCGCTAAGTTTAGCGGGTTTTGGAAATTTGTTTTTGATCTGCTTTAGCTTTATATTTTTAGCTTTTAGCAAGATATGCGCAATTATCACAACCCACTTATGTAGAGTTATGCCACCACCAACTGAGTTGACTATGTGTTAAATTAAATTGCTTTGCTAGTATCATTATTTCGTTCTTATCAGTAAACTTGTTATTACGTTTGGTAGGCTATTCTTTATAAATATTCTTTATATGTGAAGCTACCTGCAAGAAGTCCCTATAGAAGACCTTATTATGGCGTTACTGTCAACCACTGATTTTCCTTTTTTAATTGAAAAAAACGACGGCTTTTCTCATGCTCGTATTGATTTGCATTGTCATACCCATTGTTCTGACGGTAGTTTGTCGCCACAAACCTTGATAGATAGGGCTGTTAACTATCAAATTGCTGTTTTGGCAATTACCGATCACGATACAGTTGAAGGTTTTGATATAGCTCAAGATTATATAGTGGAAAAAAACATTCCAATTAAATTGATCTCTGGTATTGAAATTTCTACTGCGTGGCAAGGTTTTGAAATTCATATTGTCGGTTTAAATTTTGATGTAAATAACTCAAAATTACAGCAATTAATTTCTTCTCAGCAACAAGCACGAGAGCAACGGGCACTAATTATAGGTGAAAAGTTGGCTAAATGCGGCTTTGCCAATGCTTATCATGATGCAAAAAAACTTGCAGGTACAGGAACAATAACGCGTGCACATTTTGCTAAAATTTTATATCAGCAAGGTCATGTTAGTACAATGCAAAAAGCCTTTGATGAATACTTAGGTAAAAAAGGTCGTAACACTCAAAAAGCTTATGTTAAACCTCAATGGTGTTCAATTGAACAAGCTGTTGAAGTCATACATGCCGCGGGTGGCAGCGCAGTTATGGCACATCCTATACGTTATGATTTATCGGCAAAGTGGCTAAGACGTTTAATTGTCCATTTCAAAGAAAGTGAGGGTGATGGTTTAGAGGCGGTTTTGCCTCAAATGAATCCACAACAGCGACAAACAATGCTAAACTATTGTTTAGAATATGATTTGCACGCCTCAACCGGATCTGATTTTCATCACCCTAATAAGTGGTCAGATTTAGGTCGCAATTTGATTTTGCCTGATGGGGCTGTACCTGTCTGGACAAAGTGGAAATAAAAGTTTTGAATTTCGGTAACGAACCATAAGCGTTAAAAAAGGAAAGATTCATGAGTCAGTTTTTTTATGTACACCCAGACAATCCCCAAGGGCGCTTAATGAAACAAGCCGTAGCCATTATTCACCAAGGTGGGGTGATTGTTTACCCTACGGACTCAGGTTATGCCCTAGGTTGTCATTTAGGTGATAAAAAAGCGCTAGAACGAATTTGTCAAATTAGAGAAATTGATAAAGAACATAATTTCACTTTAGTTTGTCAGGATTTATCACAATTATCCGAATATACCCGTGTTGATAATAGTGCGTACAGGTTATTGAAAGCAAATACCCCAGGTGCTTACACCTTTATTTTTAAAGGGAGTAAAGAAGTCCCTAAACGGCTATTAAATCCGAAAAAGAAAACCATTGGTATTAGAGTTCCTGATAATAATATTTGTCAAGCCTTGTTGGCTGAACTGGCAGAGCCTATAATGTCTACTAGTTTGATCATGCCAGGTGAAAGCATGGCAGAATATGATCCAGAACATATTCGTGACTTGTTAGAGCATCAAGTAGATTTAATCATCAATGGTGGTCATTTGGGGGAACACCCAACCACAGTGATTGATTTTTCTAATGATGATATTGAAGTTATTCGAGTGGGAGAAGGGGATCCTTCCCCGTTTCAGTAAAAGCACTTTAGAAAAACCGCTATACTAGAAGTCACGGTAAAAATGCAATAATGTGTAAATTGAGCCAGAAGTTAGTTTCTAGGGAACTGCTACTGACGTAACAGAGTAAAAAAAAACATGTCACAAGACAAAAAAGCACCTAAGAGTAAACATACTTCTACCGACTCTAAAACTACCAGCAACAAATACGGTAGTCGTGGCACAGGTAAGAAATCTACCGTTAAAAAAGGCCAAAGTAAAACAGCTCAAGGCAAGAGTAAAAAAACGGTAGAAAAACCAACCAAAGTCGACTTTCAAAAAGCGATAGTAAAAGACTCTGAGAAATTACAGAAAGTTTTAGCTAGGGCGGGTAAAGGCTCACGCCGTGAAATGGAAACTCTCATTAGTCAAGGGCGTGTTAGTGTTGATGGTAAAACTGCCTTTTTAGGAGATAGAGTTGATGGTAATGAGCAAATTCGTATTGATGGTCATCAAGTTAAATTAACCGCGCAAGAAGATGATATTTGTCGAGTGCTAATGTACAACAAGCCAGAAGGTGAAATGTGTACGCGCAAAGATCCCGAAGGTAGAGCAACGGTATTTGATCGCTTACCTCCTTTAGAGGCTGGACGTTGGGTTGCAGTTGGACGTTTAGATATAAATACTTCAGGCATGTTGCTATTTACCACTGATGGCGAACTAGCTAACCGTTTAATGCATCCGTCACAAAAAGTTGAACGTGAGTATGCGGTTCGGGTATTTGGTGAGATTAATGAAGCCATGTTGCAAACACTTCGTGCGGGTGTGCAGTTGGAAGATGGCCCTGCACGTTTCCAGAAAATTACTTATCGTGGTGGAGAAGGGAGAAACCATTGGTTTCATGTTGTGCTTTCTGAAGGTCGTAATCGTGAAGTTCGACGCTTATGGGAAAGCCAAGACGTGCAAGTGAGCCGATTAATTCGTGTTCGCTATGGTGATATGGAAATGCAGCGTCAACTGCCTCTAGGTGGTTGGACTGAATTGGGCTTAAAAGAAGTTAATTACTTTCGTAAATTAGTGCAATTAACATCCGAAAAACAATCAAAAGTGAAGGTTGACGAAAAAGCGATGGATAATGCTAAGAGTCGTCGTATTCGTCGTTCGGTGAAAAAACATCAACAACGTCATCAGCAAGCAACGCGTCGTAGAAGAAAATAATAACCTGCAAAAAAAGTATCGAGTAACAAAAGCTAGATAAGTTTCGAGCAAAATGAATTAGTTAAACTAAGCTATAAAACGAAAAAAAACTATGCAGTATCAATTAATTGAAGATTTTATAAGTTTACAAGCCCTTTGCCAGCAGTACAGCAAAGCAAATGTTTTAGCCATAGATACTGAGTTTGTTCGAACTCGTACTTTGTACCCTAGGTTAGGCTTATTACAGGTATTTGACGGTGAACAGTTAGCTTTGATTGACCCCATAGCTATTGATGACCTATCACCTTTTTGGCAATTACTGACCAATGAAAATATTATTAAAGTATTACATGCTTGCTCAGAAGATTTAGAAGTATTCTTAACGAGTGCTAATTGCAAACCGGTTAATTTAATTGATAGCCAAATAATGATGTCCTTTTTAGGGCATGGTTTATCAATGGGTTATGCCGCTATGGTCGAGCATTTTATTGATATTAAACTTGATAAATCTGAATCTCGTACAGACTGGACGAAAAGACCTCTCTCTTTAAATCAATTAAACTATGCTAGTGCAGATGTTGAGCATTTATTTAATATTTACCCTAAGTTGGTTACCCAAATTGAGCAGGCTGGTTGGTTTAGTTATGCTAAGCAAGAAACACAGTTGTTAATTGAGAGAAAGTTTACCTCTATTGATGAAAATCAATTATATCGTCAAGTTAAGCTAGCTTGGCGCTTAAACTCCAAACAGCTGAATATTTTACAACACCTAGTTAAGTGGCGCTATCAACAAGCGAAAATGCGTGATTTACCTCTGGGGTTTATCGTTAAAGAACATACTATGATGGCTGTTGCTTCTAATAATCCAGTAAATTTATCTGCTATGGTTAAGCTTGATGGTGCTGAGGTACTCGATATTCGTCACAAAGGTAAAGCTATGTTAGTTGTTTTAAAGCAAGCATCGCAAAATGTTGAAGCCGATTATCCACAAAAAATACAGCGTTTAGATGAGTATCCAGGTTACAAACAAACGTTTAAAAATGTAAAATCTTTTATAAGCGCTGTAAGTGATAAACATAATTTAGCAATTGAAAATCTAGCCTCGAAAAAACAAATTAACCAGTTTCTAACTTGGTATTTTGATTTGAATGAGGCTAAATACTTGAGCAATGATACTGGGGTCTGCCCTGATATTTTAACATCTTGGCGTAATGAATTATTTGGTAAAGCCTTACAAGAGTTTGCTGATAATGGCTTTAAATAACAATAACTATGTTAAATAACAAGGTGTATTTGAAGCTGCTTTTTAGATATCAGCTAAAAACCCTTTTATTTCTTGTTTGAGTTCTTCGTTGTCGATATTTTCGCCAGCAATTTTAGCTTGTTTAGCATATTCAATAGCCTTATCTGTTTCTTCAAATTCTTGTTGTCTTTGCGCCATAGATAAGTATATAGATGCAGTAAAAGTTGAATATTTTAGTTTATTTGCACTCTCTAATGCTATTTCATAAATATCCATAGCTAAATCACCATCTTCGGTAAAATCGCCTAATGCTTCCCACTGTAAGGGGTGATCTTTAGGGGTACCTTGATTGGTCGCACATAGTTTTTGTAAACTTTTACAAGCATTATCTCTAACTTCATCATTACCTTCTGCTGATGCGTTAGCTATTTGTTGACAAATGTCGAGAATTTCATTGTATAAAGGTGCTTTCATTGGTTTACCTAAAATAATTTAAAAAGTAATATAATTTATCGTGACATTGTATCGCATAACAATGCTAGTGCGTGATATATTAACAGCTCATTTTCCACTTATCTTGGTTTCTGTATACAAGTTAAGAAACATTCATAGGTCTCCATTATGCTATGTGCTATTTATAAAAGTGCTAAAAAAGAACAAACTTACCTTTTTGTTAAAACACGTGATGATTTCTCTTCGGTGCCCGAACCATTAATGCTTACTTTCGGTACACCTACTTTGGTGACTTTAATTAACTTGGCGACCAAAGAAAAATTAGCCTTTGCAGATTTAATGAAAGTGAAAGCTAGCTTATCGGAGCAAGGTTACTATTTGCAGCTACCACCACCAAAAGAAGATTTATTAAAGCAGCATAAAGCTGATATGACCGAACAGCGTCAGATTAAAAAGGAGGCTAGTGAATGAAGTTTAGCCAAATTATTGCTTCACTTATAGCTATTAGTACAACATTGATACCTTTTAAAGACTTGAAAGCAAAAACTTTAAGCGAGGAAGGTTTTAGTCAGTATGTTATTGAGTTAAAAAAAGAAGCATTAGCTCAAGGTTTTGAGCAAAGTATAATCGAGACAAGTTTTGCGGATGTGACGTTTCATAAAAGAGCGGTAACAGCTGATCGAAAACAACCCGAAAAAGTCGAAACATTAGACACTTATTTACCTAAACGAGTTCCAAGTTGGAAAGTTAAAAAAGCCCGAGTGCTGTATAAAGAGCATAAAGAAATATTGACTAAAATAGGTAATGATTACGCAGTTCAGCCTCGATTTATTGTGGCATTGTGGGGGTTAGAAACTAACTTTGGTAAATTTACTGGTGGTTATAATGTTGTTTCGGCTTTGTCTACTTTAGCTTACGAAGGGCGCCGTGAAGTTTTTTTTAAAAAGCAGTTATGGGCGGCGCTAACTATTATAAAACAAGGGCATATCAAAATTGATAATATGAAGGGATCATGGGCTGGCGCTATGGGACAAAACCAGTTTATGCCAACTTCTTTTTTGGCTTATGCAGTTGATGGCGATGGCGATGGGAAAAAAGATATTTGGCACAATCAAGTAGATATTTTTGCGTCAATGGCAAATTATTTGAAAAAAGAAGGTTGGAATGATGAATTAACTTGGGGACGTCAGGTAAAATTACCTCAAAATTTTGATACATCATTGGCTATCCCTAAAAATACTGGTAGCCGTAAAAACTGGTTAAAGGCCTGGAATAAAACAGAAAAAACGTTAGCACAATGGCAAGTGTTGGGAGTTCGTCGCACCGATGGTACAAATCTTCCAAATGTAAACATTAAGGCTGCGCTTGTTTTCCCCGATGATGAAAATGGTCGTGCGTATTTAGCATATGATAATTATAAAAGCTTGATGCACTGGAATTTATCTTACTACTTTGTTAGCTCGGTTGGTCATTTGTCTGATCGAATCAAGTTCCCTCCAATTCATTAGAAGCAATATTTTACATGACAGTTATTAAAACAAATATTCCATTTTGGCAAAGTAAAACTCTAGCTGAAATGTCTCGTAGTGAATGGGAGTCGCTATGTGATGGTTGTGCTAAGTGTTGCCTCAATAAGTTTATTGATGATGAAGACACTGATGATCACAGTGAGTTGCAACCAACAGATCATCTAAAAGAGGGAGAGCAGGTAGTCTATTCTAATATTGCTTGTTATTTACTTAATGAAAAAACATGCCAATGTAGCCAATACGCTAAAAGAACTAAATTAGTACCTGATTGTGTGCAATTAACACAAGATAACTTAGCAGATGTATTTTTTATGCCGCCAAGTTGTACTTACCGACGGTTGCAAGAAGGGCGAGGTATGCCATCTTGGCATCCATTACTTCACAAAGGTAAAAAATCGGCAATGCATAAAGCTGGTATGTCGGTGCGTGGAAAAATAGTTAAAGATGATGATGTAGCGCTTGACGATTTTGAAGATTATATTGTTATTTGGCCGCTTAATGATCTTGATTAGCGTCTAATTTATTTATCACATTCCCATTTATAAAATTTAAAATCGAAATACATTTATGAAAGCTCAACAACAAAGCCTTTTGTTTTTACATTGTTCAGTACTGCTTTTTGGCGGCACCGCTTTATTTTCAAAACTTATTGGCTTACCCGCATTAGATATTACTGTTTACCGCACAGGTGTTGCGGCGATTGTGTTATTTATTTTATTAACATTGCAAAAGAAGAAAATAGCGCTATCAAGAACTAAAGATTATGGTATTGCTGTATTGCTTGGTGTTGTGGTGGGAATTCATTGGGTTACTTATTTTGCTGGTATGCAAATGGCAGGAATCACCATTGGTATGATTGCGTTTTTTACTTACCCAGTTATTACTGTTTTTTTAGAGCCACTTCTAAACCGGACCAGCGGTAAAAGTAAACCTCAAATTAAAGATGTTGCCATTGCCTGTATTGTTTTAATTGGCATTTTCTTATTAATCCCTGAAATTAACCTAGGGAATCAAGTCACGTTAGGAATAGTGACAGGTGTTATCTCTGCATTTTTCTTTGCTTTGAGAAATATTCTCCATAAAAACTATTTCAGTCATTATTCAGGGCCACATGCAATGCTGTATCAAACCCTAGTTGCTTTTCTCATGTTAGGTTTGTTTGTTGAAGTTCCAGTATCACAAGTGACTAATCATGATTGGTCACTAATTTTATTAGTAGGTGTTGTGTTTACTGCTACGCCCCATGCTTTGCTTGCTTCATCTTTACGTAATTTGTCAGCAACAACAGCGGGGCTTATTTCTTGCTTACAACCTTTATATGGTAGTGTATTAGCATTTTTATTGCTCAGTGAAAGGGTAAATATGTTGACCATTATTGGCGGCATTTTAGTGATAAGTGCAGCGCTCTTTGAAACGTGGTCGGTAAGCAAGGGAAGATAACTAAGCCGACTTTATAACGTTTATTTATACGGTGATTACTCTTCTTTTACCGCATCACTAAAAGATAAATAAACTTGGCTTAATCCTTGGTGATTGTTGGGTGAGAATGAAATATTAAGCCCTCCTTGCTTCAGCTCAAAAGATTCAAACTTCTTCATTAAGCAATTTTTAGTTAAATTATCACCGCACTGTTTTGCGACTAAGTTAAAAATATGAGCGTTTAGGTAGCCTTCTAATTGCAACCTGTTTAATTGTTGAAATCCTGCTTTTGACATGTCACGAATAAATTGCTGGCAAATCTGCCACTGACACTTATTTGGGTCCGGCATAACCTCGCTCACAACCACTTTGCTTGGGTGTTCTAATAGAGAAAATGCATCTTGGCTAGAAACAAAAGATAGTGTACTAAAAAAAGGGCGAAATCCCTGCTTATAACTTAAGTTGATTAAACGGCTAAATGGTTGATAGGTACCTACAAAAATAATCGCATCTAGAGATTTAGTTTTTAAGTGAGCTAGCACTTTTTCTATATCATTTGAATTACGCTTAAAGCGCTCATTTATTATGGGCTTTAAATCATATTGCTTTAAAATTTGAATATAACTTCTTTGGGCTGCTAAGCCAAACTCATCGGCTTGGATTACTAACGCTATTTGGCTAAATTTTTTCTTGTTAACTAAAAAGTCTATTTGAGCTTGAGCTTCTTGTAAATAACTCGCGCGTAAATTGAAAATATTGCCAATAACAGGCGTTCGTAAAAAATCAGCACCAGTAAAAGGCATTAAATAAGGAATGTTTGTTTGTTCTAGTATTGGCAAAATAGCATGGGATGTAGGTGTGCCAACAAAGCCGAATAACGCTAAAACTTGTTTTTGCTCTATGAGTATTTTGGTATTTCGAACGGTGTTTTTTGGTTCATAACCATCATCTAGGCTTATCAACTCTATTTGTTGACTATTTATCCCACCAAGCTTGTTTAGTTTGTCAAAATAAACGAATGCGCCTTTGCTTAGTTCTAGACCCAATTGAGAAACGGGTCCAGTTAACGCATTAGACATACCTAACTTTATTGTGTTAGTTGATACGTTTTCCTCAGCTAAGCAAATATTAGCAAAGATATAAAAGAGTATAAAAAAAATTTTAAGCAAACTACTAATTCCTACAAATAAATATGAATTAACGCATTTCTCACCTCGTTATAAAGTTAATAGTATAAGCAATTGTTCAATTAGCAAGTAAAGGTTAATTTATTTTCAAATGGGTGTTTAATATTAGAGCTATAAATGGTAAAACATTAATCAGTTAGTCTTTTTTATCAACTGTTTAAAGGTGTTTTATGATCATTGGCATTCCCAAAGAGTCGCTAAAGGGTGAAAACCGTGTTGCAGGCTCACCAAGTTCTATTAGTGCTCTAATCAAATTGGGCTTTACTGTGCAGGTGCAAAAAGGTGCAGGTACTAAAGCGAGCTTTACTGATGAAGAATATAGCGGTACTAGTGCCGAAGTTGTCGCTAAGAAAAATTGTTGGCAAAGCGATATTATTTTCAAAGTGAATGCTCCAACATTAGACGAAGTTGAATTAATGAATGATGGAGCAACGCTTATTAGTTTTATTGCGCCAGCACAAAGCCCTGACCTTTTAGAGGCCCTTCGCGTTAAATCAATTACTACCTTAGCCATGGAAATGGTGCCTCGGATGACACGTTCTCAATCGATGGACGCACTAAGTTCTATGGCAAATATTGCGGGTTACCGCGCAGTTATTGAAGCATCTCACCATTTCGGTCGTTTTTTTACTGGGCAAATAACCGCAGCGGGTAAAATGCCCCCAGCAAAAATAATGATTATAGGCGCAGGTGTTGCCGGACTTGCAGCTATCGGTACTGCTAGTAGCTTAGGAGCAATTGTTCGCGCATTCGATACTCGTCCTGAAGTAAAAGAACAAATTGAAAGTATGGGCGCTGAATTTCTTGAAATGGATTATGAAGAGCCTGAAGTTGATGCAAGCAAAGGCCCTGGTGATGGTTACGCTAAAGAAATGAGTAAAGCTTTCATTGATGCTGAAATGGCACTCTTTGCAGAACAAGCTAAAGATGTTGATATTATTATCACCACGGCGATGATTCCGGGAAAATCTGCTCCTAAACTTATTACAGAAGCAATGGTTGAGTCAATGAAAGCAGGTAGTGTTATTGTTGACTTAGCTGCTGGCGGCGGTGGAAATTGTGAATGCACCGTTACAGGTAAAGTAGTTAATGCTCACGACGTTAAAGTGATAGGGTATACCGATTTAGTCTCGCGTTTGCCTAATCAATCTTCACAGCTTTATTCTAATAATTTAGTGAATTTAGCTAAGTTACTTTGTAAAGAAAAGGATGGTATGTTCAATATTGATCTTGAAGATGTTGTTATCCGAAATATGACCGTTGTTAAAGAAAATGAAGTGACATTCCCGCCACCACCAATTCAAGTTAGTGCCGCTCCTGCACCAGTTCAAAAAGCTAAAATAGAGCCAGTTACAGAAGTAGAGCCACCATCCCCAACAAAAAAATACGCTTTTATGGGAGCTGGAATTGCTTTATTTGGTTGGGTTGCCAGTGTTGCTCCTGCTGATTTCCTCACTCACTTTACTGTATTTGTTCTGGCTTGTGTGATTGGTTATTACGTGGTGTGGAATGTTAGCCATTCACTGCATACGCCATTGATGAGTGTTACCAATGCTATTTCTGGCATTATTATTGTTGGTGCACTATTACAAATAGGCTCTGATAATATCTTAGTGCAAGTACTCGCGGCAATAGCAACTTTGGTGGCAACAATAAATATTGTTGGCGGCTTTAAAGTGACTAGTCGTATGTTAAAAATGTTTAGTAAGTAGGAGGGCAGTATGGAATCTACACAAATAGCGTCTAACGGTTTTATCAGCGCAGCATACGTGGTTGCAGCATTACTCTTTATTTTTAGTTTAGCGGGGCTAAGCAAACAAGAAACGGCTAAACAAGGTAACTTGTACGGCATGATAGGTATGGCAATTGCTTTACTGACAACAATTTTTGATCCAAGAGTTTCTAATGTTTTGGTCATTATTGTTGCTATGGTTATTGGTTCTGGTATAGGGCTACGATTAGCCAATAAAGTTGAGATGACACAAATGCCAGAGCTTGTTGCCATATTACATAGCTTTGTAGGCTTGGCTGCGGTATTAGTTGGCTTTAATAGTTATTTTGATGCAGGGCATAGTGTTGTTATTACCGCGGTTCAGCAAACAGCGATGAATATTCATCTAACAGAAATTTTCTTAGGAATATTTATTGGTGCAGTTACTTTCACCGGCTCTATTGTTGCTTTTGGTAAATTAAGTGGCTCTATAAGCTCAAGTGCTTTGATGTTGCCTCATCGTCATAAAATGAATTTGGCCGCAGGTATATTCAGTTTCTTATTGTTATTAACCTTTGTTAATAATGGCGGCTCTGATACAGCATTATTTTTAATGACCACTGTTGCTTTAGTCTTTGGTTGGCATCTTGTTGCTTCTATTGGCGGTGCTGATATGCCTGTTGTTGTTTCTATGCTAAATTCATATTCTGGTTGGGCGGCAGCGGCAGCAGGCTTTATGCTTAGTAATGATTTACTTATCATTACAGGTGCGTTAGTTGGTTCATCAGGCGCTATTTTATCTTATATCATGTGTAAAGCGATGAACCGGTCATTTATCAGTGTTATTGCTGGTGGTTTTGGCACAACAGTGGTTATTGATGAAGATAAAGATTACGGAGAGCACAGAGAAGTACAAGCTGAAACTGTTGCTG
>MAAC01009412.1_pt1 | contig 29210 bp, 19 predicted proteins | sample 1115981 | NCBI WGS metagenome assembly MAAC01 (sample SAMN04961126, study PRJNA320927) | seawater metagenome | isolation source: sample BD02T64 sea water enriched with oil for 64 days | place: USA:Gulf of Mexico | collected 2013-07-27
GTTGATAATGAAATTTTAGATAATATGCTTGAACTGTGTCAATACGAGACTAGGAGTAAAGGGGCTACAGCTATTTCGCAACATCAAGCAAATGACTTCTTTTATATTATTATCAGTGGCCGAGCTAAAGTCTCTGTTTACAATCCCCATAATGGTAGGGAGCATATTATGTTTCTGCTTAGTTCAGGGGATACTTTTGATGTCATTGGGCTTCTTGATAGAAAATGGAATGATGCATTTGCGACAGCGCTTGAAAATATGGAAGTTCTCTCAACAACAGTGAGTCAAGCAAGAGAATGGATTGAACAACATCCAGAATTTAACAAAGCTCTATTACCTTACTTAGGTAAACAAATACATTCACTTGCTAATCAAACCTCTGATCTTTCTCTTTATGATACTGAAGCAAGACTATCAAGGCTCATATTACGAAGTTTACCTAACAATAGGTTAACGGGTGATATTAAACTTCTTAATGAGTTATCTCAAGAAACACTCGCAGCTATGGTTGGCTCAGTAAGAGTTATTATAACTAGACACCTACAAAAGTGGAAACAAGATGATATTGTATCGGGAAAGCGTGGGAAATGGTCCTTACTTGATCTACAAGCGCTTCTTGATAAAACCCAAAAATAATTTGAAAAATGACAGCAAACGGTAACTTAAGTCACATACATACAAACACATCACCATATTTTACTATCTTATAAAGATAAATTATCTTTTGATGGTCTCTAAAATTTACTTTAACAACATATAGAAATATAGAAAAATTGATAAGGCAAATTATCGTGAAGCTGAATAAATCATAATCATTTATTAGAAAATTTGGTTTAGGAGTTGTCTTAACTGAATACTCTATTCTATTGGGAATTACACAATGAATAAAGCAATGTACAGATCACAACCTCCAGTAACACTTGGAATGCACTATAAATACACGGGACATAGAATGAGTATTGATAAAGAGCATTTGTTAAATGGTGAACAAGTTCAGTATGACGTTCAATTAGCGGTTGAATCTGGCTATAATATTAAAGAAAAAATTCAGCGTATTGCAATTAAAGCGCTTACTGAGGGGGAAATACAATCTGTCAAACAAGTTGCTAATGCTGTAATGAAAGGGGCAAAGCTAGGTGCTGAAAGTCACACTAAAGAAGTGATAGATGATGTGATTTATGGGCTAGATGATGCATTGTCAAAAGCTGTTGAAGTTACAAAAATTGCTTTGCAAGGGGCTATGGGAGAAATTGAACCACTAACGCCTACTGTAGTGAAAAGTGTAATAAGTGATATACAAGACTTAGAGTTATTACTAGTAGAAAAAGTGCATGAAACAGCTAAAAACAATCAAGAACAATTAACATCAATTCTTCAGGATTTCACCGAACATAACCAATATAAAGGAACATTAATTGGTGTGAAAATTAATGCAGGATTAAAAGATCTTATTGAGCAGCTTCACAATGCTGGAGATATGCAACTTGAAAGTAGCGTTGAATCAATAAAAGCAACGGGTTCTATTTTAGCTCGCCAATCCTAAAATATATCTGAAAAACAAACCTTCAATAATTACAATCGTACTATTCATGTAGGAAATTACAGATGGTTACATGACCATTTAGGAAACACGCCTGCAACTTGAATAGAGATTACTTTAACGTATATATTGTAAAGTATTAATCAAGGTAAAGTAAAAAGTAGCATTGATTTAATGCTGAATTAGGTTAATAACTTGGTTACCATTTTAAAGCCATTCTCAATGATATTGGTCCATATTTTTTGTCTACAACACTTCTGAACAAACTAAAAAAGATTAAAAAACAATTCAGCGCTGTAACTTAAGTCACATACAAGTATTTGCCTTCAAATTACTATTTTACTAAGGATAAGTAAATTACTTATATCTACTTAATAAGCACAGAAGTTTATTTTAAATATGTATGGAGAAGATGATTATGTTAGAAGAAACAAAGAATAAGTTGAGAGATGGCATCAATGAAGCCAAAAGTAATGGTGAATTAACAGCACATAAAATTTATCATATTACGCACCAAGCGGCACTTGAATCAGGAGAAGAGTTAAAAAATAGTGTTGAGGATATGAAAGAAACAAGCAAAGAAATAATCATGGCAGCGACCAATGGATTAGATCAAATAGGTGAAACTAGCAGTGAAAAAATTTCAGCCGCAGTCCATGGAGTCATAGATGGTGTGAAAACATCCGAAGAGCGATATGTTGTTCAGGCAAATAAGGATTTAATGCACGCCAAGAAAAGATTAAAGCAAGAAGAAGATAATTTAACGGAAAGTTTGAACGAAGCTTTTATTGGAGCAAAAGAAGCTGTTAGTCATTGTGCCCCTGCGATGAAAGAGGAGCTTTATAAAGCATTACACGATGCAAAACTCAATAGTATAGATACACTAGGCTTGACTAAGAAAACAGTAAAAGAAGCAACTAATCTTGTTCTTGAAGCAGGTAAAAATGTTGAAGGAATAGTTGAAAACACTGCTCGTGAAGCCGTTTCTAAAGCGATGAAAGAAGCTAGTTTTTCAGCTGATCGAGCAAGAAGAATATCTGAAATTGTTTTATCCGCTACAGTTGAAGCCGCTCAGGAGTCAAACAAATACGTTAAAGAAGTAGCAAACGCTTCAATAGAAGGTGTTAGGAAGGGGTTGGTTGAGAGTGTTGATTTTGCTCAACATGAATTAACTAGCATGGGCACATCTGTAGAAGAGTATGTACAGAATGATATTGAACAGACAAAAACTGACCTTGAAAGTGTTAGTGAGCTATTTATTGAAGTGCTACGTAAAGTAGCAGATAAATCAGATATGTTAGCTAAAAACATTTTGCACGAAGCTGCGGATGACGCACAAAAAATAGGTTGTATTTTACAAGAAAAATCACATTCAGCTTCCCAAGTTGCGGCTAATAAAATGACAGAACTAGGGCATGAAGCAGTCAAACAAACTGAAGTTGTGGCACATAAAATAACAGAAGAAAGTAAAGAATTAGCTGAAAGAATGTTAGCTGTTGCAAAAGGAGCCACAACTGGAATGTGGGCTGGAGCTAAAGCAGCATTTTACAAAAAAGATGATAAAGGAGATAAGTCATGAATCCTATTTTCAAGAAAAATATAACTACTACTCTTTTGATATGCAGCTTAGGCTTGTGTATATCCTCACCCCAAGTTTTGGCACAAGCAAATATTCACCAAGAAGTTTTACAGAAAAATACCAAACAAAACTGGCAAGATACAATAAAGTCACAGCTTAAATTAGCACAAGCTAAGTTGTCCTTGCTGAAAGCTCAAAATGAACTTTGGTTTACCAAAAATAAAGAAACGACTCAGCAACTATTAAATGAGTCACTTAAAAACTTAGAGGATGCTTGGAAATCATCAGATTCAATAACTCGTGCTCAAATCAAAGATCTTACTCATAGAGTTGACCAAACTAAAAAATTGTTAGCGCAAAAAAATAAAGATGCTATGTTTGAAATGAACTCTTTAGTAGACCATAGTCAATCAATTTTAAATACCGCACTGATTCAAACTCAAGAGAAAAGGGGGGATTTTAAAAATGAAGTATCCACACAATATGCTCTTCTTATCGCTAAAGGGGCTGAACTAAAAGCTATTATTGCTTTGGAAGTTGATCAATCTCCAGAAAAAGCTTTTCAGGAAATTGTAAAAGCTGAGCATGCATATCAACAAGCAAGTAAAACAGCTAACAAAGCTTTGGCGAAAGAGTTGTCCTTACTTAAGAGGAGAGCGACTGATATCCAACGTAGTATCAATGATCATTCAAACGCTTCTAAATCTCAAATCGAGTCATTAATCTCTGCTACAGAAGCACATATAGATGGTTATCAAAAAGCTATTGAACAAAGTAGTGAGGCCGATTTGGTTAGGCATCGCTATGCACAAATTGAAGCTCAATCGGCTTTGTTGAAAGCAAAGTTAGCTCTTTATTCTAATGAGACAAGCTCTATAGTGCTTTCATACTTAGAAGAGTCAAAAGGTTGGTATAATAGTTTGAAGTCACAATCTTCAACTCAATGGCATGATCAGTTGTCGAACATGTCAATTCATATTGATGAAGCCAAAGAATTTGTACACAGTAAAGATACCCAAGCTCGTACAAAAATATCAGAGTTACTTGAACAGGCGGCTGTAATTGTAAAAAAGGAAGAGTCTGGCAATTAAAAGGTTATTTTATAATGCTATGAAAAACTTGTTATTTCATAGCATTACTGATCATAACTTTGCGGGTTACTAGTGGTTATTTAATTATAGAAAGTTATGGCTATTTCAATTCAAATCTGAGCAATATAAAATGTATCATATAAAAGATAAATCGTTAAGTTGCTTTATTTTATGGTTATTAGTTTTCTCAAGCATAACTAAGGCATCGAATGACAATCTAGATATTTGTCTTGCTGAAAAAGCTAAATCTGAAAATCAGGGTATGGTATTGCGAGAGTTAAATCGCATTTGTAGTAGAGTAGTAATTGATAAAAATAACCAGCCAGCAGTGGAAAAAAGGTTCAATTCAGAGAGGAGGCTAGCCTATGATCCTTTTGTTATTACGCCTCATAAAATGAATTATTTATTACCTGTTACGTATACCGACAATATTAATCAATCAGTATATGATGACAAGAGTAATTGGCCTCAAAATTTAGATGATACGGAAGCAAAATTACAAATAAGCTTTAAAGTACCATTACTTACCAATAACCTATTTAACAAAGACGATGCTATTGCTTTTGGTTTTACACTTCAATCTTGGTGGCAAATGTATAACCAAGAGTTATCTCGTCCTTTTAGAGAAACAAACTATAATCCCGAACTTTTTTATTTTACCCCCTTAGATTTCGAAATCGGAGGGGGGAAAACAGGGGTGTTTGTAGGGCTTGAGCATCAATCTAATGGCCAATCACAACAATTATCCCGAAGTTGGAATCGAATATATGCAAATTTTATTTTTGCAAAAGGAAATTATGCCTTGTCATTTCGTCCTTGGTGGAAGATTCCTGAAGGAGATTCATTAACAACGCTTGAAAAGGCTGGTAATGACAACCCTGATATTAGTGACTATATGGGGCATTTTGAACTTATGATGGTGTATAAGTGGGAAGATTATGAATTTTCTACTAAAGGAAGGAATAATTTTGCAACACACCGTGGTGCTGTTGAAATAGGTATAACGTTTCCTCTTAGTGGAAAATTAAGAGGATATTTTCAATATTTCAACGGATATGGTGAAAGCCTAATTGATTACAATCATTCGCAAGAACGATTTGGCTTAGGGATCGCATTAAATGATTATTTTTAAACGGTTAAAAGATAAATGATGGGATCTATAAAAGTATCAGAATCAAGAGTTGAAACACCCTATTCATCGAGATTGAAAAGTGCGTTGATGAAAACATCCTTTGTTCAAGAAAAAGAACGCCTGACTTTTTTGAACTGGCAATAAATGCAGCAAAAACAGCTCAGCAGCAATATGATCATTCTAAATGATTGTTCATATCGAATATTTGATTATTAGCTATCGATATTCAGTTACACCACTGCTTTGCAGTGAAAATTCTATTTCTTCTTTTGGAATAATCGGATATTTTAATTAGCCGCTCTTAATAGTTTTGATACTTTAATAAAAACGATCATTAAACTATACTGTGATTTTGTACAGTTAAATTTAATGGTAATGTTTTAATGAAATTTATCCCTATCTTAATTCAAGCCGGAATATCTGGTTTTGAATCTCCCGCAGCAGAATATAAAGAACTTGGCTTATCGTTAGATAAGCTTTTGATTTCAAATCCTGATGCAACATTTTTTGGTTTAGCGCAAGGAGAGTCAATGGTGGAGGCTGGAATATTTGATGGTGATTTACTATTAGTAGATCGATCAGAAGATGTTAAAGATGGTGATGTAATTGTTGCTAACTACAATGGCTGCTTCACATGTAAATATATAGATAAAAAATATGCGAGATTGCTATCGGCTTCTCCAAAATATCAGCCTGTTTCAATATCTTTAGAAGATGAGTTTCAACTTGAAGGTGTTGTGACTTGCTCGTTTAGACTCCATCGAAAATTAAGAGAGTTACTAGCATGTATGCATTAGTTGATGCTGTTTCTTACTATGCTAGTGCTGAGAAAGTTTTTGATCCAAGCATCAGGAATAAGCCCGTTGTTGTTTTAACAAATAACGATGGTTGTATTTGCGCTGTTGATCCTATTGCTAGAAAACTGGGTATCCCGAAATTCATTCCATATTTTCAAATTAAACACTTTTTAGCAAAACATAATGTAGTGATTCGTTCATCTAACTATGAGTTATATGCCGATTTAAGTGAAAGGATGATGAATGTCATTAGTCGTTTTTGTGATAATCAGTATGTCTATTCTATCGATGAGTCATTTCTTCATTTTAAAAATTACGATTCATTAATTAAAGATTGGCATCAATATGGCCATGAAATAAGACGTGCCGTGTGGAAAGAAACACGGCTTCCTGTGGGTGTTGGTTTCGGTACTACACCAACATTAGCTAAGGCTGCGAATCATGCTGCAAAAAAGCTAAATGGCTATAACGGTGTCGCAGTTATCAATGATGATCACTCACGAAAAGAGATACTAGAGAAAATGTCATTAACCGATGTATGGGGAATAGGCTCTAAGCTAGGTAAGCGTCTTAATATATTAGGGATAAAAACAGGATGGGAACTAGCTAATCAATCCCCCAAGGCAATGCGAAGCCAGTTTAGTGTTCTTGTTGAGCGGACGGTGAATGAATTAAACGGTATTGCATGCTTAAATTGGGATGAAGTTAGACAAGATAAAAAAGAGATCTTTTCTACGCGGAGTTTTGGTCAACGAGTTACTGAGTACAATTCACTTAAAGCAGCCATCACTAGTCACGGGTGTATTGTTGCTCGCAAAATACGAAAGCAACGTTCTCTTATAAAGCGGCTTTTAGTATTTGCTTCAAGCTCACCACATGATGATAATTACTATAAAAAATCACTAATTTATGAGTTTCCCGTTGCGACAGATAACACACTAAAAATTGCTGCTGCTATTTCATTTGTTTTCGATGAAATATTTCTAAATGGTGTCAATTTTTATCGTTGTGGAGTGGGTGCGATTGAGTTAGAAAACTGCCAATTTCAGCAGCAAGATTTTTTTAATACTAGTGTGAATAATCAAGAGTTAATGCAGTGTTATGACCATATAAATAAGCGGTATGGTAATGGAATAATAGAGGTTGCAGCGGCAGGGCAAAGAGAAAAATGGGAAATGAGGCGGAATTTCCTTTCGCCCGGATATACTAGCAAATGGCATGAAATTCCAAAGATTATTTGTTGATAGTAGTAGGTTTTTATTAAGCATAGTAAAGTTATTTTAAAACAATAATTATCTATAAATACATAGAAAAAACATTGCTATTTCATGTGTATATGGCATAAATGTACTATTAAATATTTTATATGACGTATAAGGAAGCACGTTTTGAAAGATAAGGAAAAAATTGCATTATTTATTGACGCTGATAATGCTCCTGCTGCCAAAATAGACATCATACTTTCTGAGCTTGCTCGTTACGGTGTTGTTAATATCCGCAAAGCCTACGGCAATTGGAAAAGTCCATGTATCAAGCCATGGGAAGATGTTCTCCACGAATACGCCATTCAACCTATTCAGCAATTTGATTTAACCAAAGGCAAAAATGCCACCGACATAGCCCTCGTGATCGATACTATGGATATTCTATATACAAAAGATGTTGATACGATTTGTCTTGTTTCATCTGACTGCGACTTTACCCCACTAGTTACTCGTGCATTAGCTGATGGCAAGTTTGTTATAGGATTTGGTGAACGTAAAGCACCAATGGCATTTGTGAATAGCTGTTCAAAATTTTTGTTTCTCGATGATATTGAAATGGCAGAAAAAGCCGTTCAAATTAGAAAGCCAAGTATAAAAAGTGACACAAAGCTTATTAATATGCTCCGCCAAGCAGTAGATGCTTCTGAAGAAAATGACGGTTGGGCGCAATTGGGTCCTATAGGAAAACATATTTCTAACCATGCATCTTTTGATCAACGAAATTATGGTTTCAAAAAGTTGAGTGACTTATTCGCTGCAATCGATTTATTTGAAATGAAACAAACTCATGGTTCTGCAACATGGGTGAGAGATAAACGTAAGCATAAAACTCAAAATAATGATTAGTAATTGGTACAAATTTCAACATTCTAAATACAAAGGTTTAATTATAATTTAGCCACATTTTATTGGCTTTACATAAAGTAGGAAATTCAATGGAAAATTTAGGAATTAATGCAGAAATAGCCAAAGTGTACTCTTTTGCATTTCAACAAAATCAATATCCACTTATAACATCCCTTGAGTTGTATTCTTCTAAAGTAATTACACCTGAAAATCATCACAAAACTTATACAGATTTAAAGCTTGTTTTAACTTCTGATCCAGAAGTGTTTTCTCCTGAAGAATGGCATGTGGACTCAATTGAGGCGGGTCATACACTCTTATTACAAAAACGACTTTTAAAAATATCCAATGAATATTTAGATGCATTGACTGAGCAAATTGAAATTAATTTGAACTTCACCCTCTATAGTTCTGATGAAGTATTAGCAACACAATCGTACCAAACTAATCTACTGCCAAAAAATTTCTGGGGTGGCGAGGAACGAATGGCTGAGCTATTAGCCGCTTTTTCTACCCCTAACGCAAATTATATAGCGGAACTTGTAAAAAAATCGTCCGATGTAATGAAATCCGCAGGGTACGAGTCCAAATTAGATGGCTATCAATCAGAAACGAGGGAAAGACCCTACTTGATGGCCGCAGCATTATGGAATGTGATCTCAAATGAATCTATAGCCTATGTTAACCCACCTGCTAGCTTCGCTTATGAAGGGCAACGTATTAGATTACCAAATGATATTAAAAACCTTAAAACAGGTGCATGTTTAGATTTGTCTTTATTGTTTGCAGCTTGTCTGGAGCATATAGGGCTAAATTCAATAATAGCCATAACTGATGAACATGCGTGTTGTGGCCTCTGGCTAATCAATGAATGCTTTCCTTTATTGACTAATGACGACTCAATGGACATTCGTAAACGTATAGCATCTAAAGACATAGTGCTATTTGAAACTACATTGGCGACTTCTGATTCACCTATTACTTTTGGTCAAGCAATAGAATATGCAGATCAGATAATTTCAGAGGATTCAGAAGATACATTTGTGTATGCAATAGATTTAACACAAGCAAGAAAAAGACAAATTAAACCTATTCCGACCATTGGCGAAAGTAATATTGAGATAGAGAACGATGAAGCAGAAACTGCCATTCAGATTTTACCTGTTGCTCCAGTATTACCGCCAGTTAGAAAAGAAGAGCTTCCTGTTACTGATACGCCAGATGGACGCGTTGAACAATGGCAAAGAAAACTACTTGATCTCACAAAACGAAATAGGCTATTAAATTTATCTAAAACTGCTGTAGCTATTAAATTATTTTGTCCCGACATTGCGCTTTTAGAGGATGAATTAGCATCTAATCAAAGTTTTAATTTTATCACTGCTGGCGATACTCCTTATGCGAATGATGCGCGGGACAAAGAGCTTTTTAAATTTAAAGTTGGTAATGATTTGCAAACAGAGTTTGCAAAAGAACAACTAAAAAGTAATACGTTAATCGCAAATGATTCGTCTAAAAAACTAGAAAGAAATTTACTTTCTTTATACCGAAAAGCAAAAACAGACATTGAAGAAGGAGGCTCTAATACACTTTTTCTTGCTGTTGGCATGCTCAAGTGGAAGGAAACTCCTGACAGTGAAAGAACTTATCAGGCTCCGTTAATCCTTTTACCTGCTGAGTTAAAAAGAAGTAGTGCGCGTTCAAAAATAAAAATTAAACAAAGAGATGGGGAAGAGCCTATTTTCAACGCTACTTTGATAGAGTTTTTACAAAACGATTATGAAGTTGATTTATCCCAATTTAACGAAGTACTACCAACAGATGAAAGTGGTATTGATGTAGATTTAATTTGGTCAGTTGTCAGAGACAAAATCAAAGATATTAAAGGGTTTGAAGTTGTAGAAGAACTGACTTTAAGTACCTTCTCATTCGCGAAATATTTAATGTGGAAAGACTTAAAAGATAGGGTTAACGATTTAAAGTCTAATCCCTTTGTTGAGCACTTAGTCGAACACCCTCAAAAAACTTATGAACAAGATGTTCAATTCGAAGATCAAAATGATATCGATAATACGTTAAAACCTTCAGATGTTTTTGCGCCATTAAATGCTGATAGCTCTCAGTTAGTTGCTATTGATGCATCTACAAAAAGCCAAGACTTTGTTTTGGAAGGACCTCCAGGTACTGGCAAGTCAGAAACGATAGCAAATATTATTTGCCATAACCTAGCTAAAGGTAAAAAAGTTCTATTTGTGGCAGAAAAAATGGCCGCATTAAATGTTGTGTATAGCCGCCTTCATAAGATTGGTTTAGATCACTTATGCTTAGAGCTTCATAGTAATAAAGCCAATAAACGAGCAATATTAGAGCAACTAAAAAAATCATGGACTACACGAGAAACGGCCTCTAGTAGTGAATGGAATGAGAATGCAGATAAACTGTTTAACATACGAAAAAGTTTAAATGCATACGTTAATGAACTTCATCAAGAATCGGCCTTAGGCATAACCCCAAGGCAAGCTATATCGAGATATGTTAGGTATAAAGATATAACAAAGGTAGATCTAGGTTGGGGTCATTCTTATGAAAGCTCTCCTGTTGGCTCAAAGGAAGATTTGGACGATTTATATGAAACAGCTAAAACACTAGGCTTAGCCTTTTCAGATATAGAGGGTTTAAACCTTTCAGATATTTCCATTGTTCAAAATACTGACTGGTCAAATGCTTGGCAATCAGAATTAATTTCAACCATTAAAACAGTGAGAAACTCATCACAAGTAATGAGTAAACACTTTGGAGAGTTAGTTGAGTTATTACAGTTAGCAGATTTAAATGAATACAACGAAAACTATGCAGAAATATATGATTTAGTCACCTTCCTAATTAAACAAAAAGACACTCGATTAAGCTTTATTTATAAGCCAAGTGCTAGAGATGAGTTAGAAAAACTAAATTCATTAGCAGAATTTAAAGGCGTAATAGATGAGCAAGTGAGAAGTTCGAAATTAACATTCTCACTAGACACAATAACTAGTCATCCTACCTCAGATTGGCTTACATCATTTCAAATAGCACAACAAAAAATTTGGCCGTTGAAATGGTTTGCCAAAAGAAAAGTCATAAAAACGCTAGGTGCTGTTGGTGTGCATGGTGAAATAACACTTGAAGAATTATCATTATTAGATGAAATCAATCGTACAGCTAAAAAAGTTACTGAGAATATTAGTGATTTCGAACAAGATAAAATATGGCAAGGGTGGGATACCTCTGGTGAGCACTTAAGTGCTAAATATCAGGAATCTAAGGGGTTGTTTGATATCACCAGGAAGGTAGCCGGAAGACTATCTAATCCATCTGCACTCATTAATAACTTGAATGAAAAAGTTGTAGATAATTTTGAATTCTACCAGTCATCTGCTTTAGCTGTAGCCTGTGATAATTATTCAAAAAGCTATTCTGAATTTAAAAATGATATTGATACTTTTATTACTCTAGGAGGGGATGTTCCAGCGGACAAAACGATAGGTGAATTTATTCACTCTTGTGATGAGGTTATTGCCTTAGAGCCAAAAATAAATGCTTGGTGTAATTGGCTTGAAGCTAAGAAGGTGGCAAGTAATAAAGGTCTCCATAATGTTATTACATGTTTGGAATGTCGAGAAATCAAAGGCGAAGATACAGTACACCAAACAACTAATGCAGTATGTGCTTGGTTAGCGCCTATTCTTATTGACCGCTCTGATGCTTTAAGGACTTTTAGAACATCACAGCATGAAAATTTGATTGAAGAATTTAGAGATCTTGATGAATTAGTCGCAAAAACTACAGCGGAGTATATTTCTTCGATAGTTGCCTCTGGTACACCTGATCCAAATTCGCCACAATCTCCTGCGGAGTATGGGGTTCTTTCTAGAGAATTTAATAAAAAAAGTAATCATAAACCTATCAGACAACTGATTAATGAAATGGGTGAAAACCTGCTTCACCTTACACCATGTTTTATGATGTCACCGCTTTCTGTTTCTCAGTTTTTACCAGCGCACTTTAATGCCTTTGATTTAGTAGTTTTTGATGAAGCCTCTCAAATAACCGTATGGGATGCTGTTGGAACTATTGCCAGAGGTAAAAATGTTATTATTGTTGGCGATCCTAAACAGATGCCACCAACCAATTTCTTCTCAAAAAGCAGCACAGACGATTTAACTGATGAAGCAGATCTAGAAAGTATTTTAGATCAGGCATTATCCGCACGATTACCGCACCACCGTTTAACTGGTCATTATCGAAGCCGTCATGAAAGCTTAATTGCCTTTTCAAACAGTCACTATTATGAAAATTCTTTAGTAACATTCCCTTGTGCAGAAACCAAAGAAAGTGCGGTTAGTCTACACAAAATAGATGGGCTTTATGCCAAAGGAAAAGAGCGAAATAATATTAAAGAAGCTAATGCTGTTGCTGATTATATTGTTGAAAGATTATCGGATAAACGTAAGAAATACACTATTGGTGTTGTTACGTTAAATTCAGAGCAGCAGCGGTGTATAGAAGATTGTTTAGATGATCGTAGACGCAAGCACCCTCATCTAGAGCCATTTTTCCAGGGTAATAAAAATTACGATTCTATTTTTGTTAAAAACCTTGAATCTGTTCAAGGTGATGAACGAGATATAATCATTCTAAGCCTAGGGTATGGGCCTGTAGAGCCTTTAGCCAAGACAATGAGTATGAATTTTGGACCTCTTAATAAACAAGGTGGAGAAAGACGCCTAAATGTTGCAATCACTAGGGCCACAACTGAAATACATGTATTCGCTAGCTTTGATTATACAATGATCGATTTAAGCCGAACCAGCGCTCTTGCAGTGAAGCACCTTAAGTACTTTTTGGAGTACGCAGAAAAAGGTCCTATTGCACTGCCTGAAACAGCAGAGGCAAATTATGGAGTTGACCAATTTGATAGCTACTTTGAGGAAAGTGTTGCCTTCGCCTTAAGAGAAAAAGGTTGGATAGTACAAACTCAAATAGGGGTCAGTAAATTTAGGATTGACCTCGGTGTTATCCATCCGGATAAACCAGGTCAATTTTTAGCTGGGATAGAGTGTGATGGCGCAACCTATCATGGTTCGCCTGCCGCAAGGGATAGAGATCGTGTCAGGCATTTAATATTAGAAAACCTTGGTTGGAAATTATTGCGAATATGGTCAACCGATTACTTTATTGATGAAAATTCAATTATAGAAAAAATCCATGACCAACTAAATGAACTCTTAGTTTTAGATCTAGCTCAAGAAGAAGAGGAAGATGAGTTAGAAGGTATAACTCTAATTGAGCCTGAAGAAGTAGAAGAACAAAGTAGTGTGACAAATATTAATCCTGATAAGTATTTTCATGATAGTTACAAAATGGCTTTAGAAGGTATGGCTAAAGAAATCTTACATGAGAAAAGTGCAATTTCTCTGCATGAGTTGGCATCTGACATTGGTTGGAAACACAATTTAGCAAGAACAACGAAAAAGCAACTCGACCACATTGAATCAATTATTAGTCCATGGGCTGGAATTGCTAAACATGACTCTGGAGAAGTAACCGTATGGAAATCAACAGAAGATATTGAAGATTTAGTGCAGTGGCGTGGTGTAAATGCTTTTGGTATCCCTAGAGAGTGGAATACTATTGCTTACCCTGAAAGGCTTGGTTTGGTTCAAGATGCTTTAGAAAAATCTCCCAATGACCCCGTTGATCATATTTTTAACGAGTTCAGTTTAAACAGGCGAACTAAAAACACTACAAATAAGTTTGAGTCTTGGGTGCAGGAATATCAAACATCAATAGTAAATAATTAGGGATAACTTTTATGAAACTCAATCAAGTTCTTTCATCTATCAATCAAGTAGAAAAATCCAAATTTATCTCTTGTTTGGATAAATTATGCTCAGGTGCTATGCACGATGACAAGCAATTAGCAAAATCTGTTAGTAAAATTGATGGCCAAATTAAAAATGCCTCTGGAAGTGAAATTACTGCTTTATTTTCCTTAGTATCATCATATTTCAAAAAGGAAATACAAGAGCAAATTGCTATGTCTGGTGCGCAAATTGGCTTGTTAATTAACATTTTAACAAGGGATGGTAATAGCATTGCCAGAACATCTTGGATTGAGACGTTATACAACTAGGAATGGAGCAACTTAAAAAAATCATCAAAAGAACTGCAAGTAGAAATTGATACAAGTGAAAACTCAGATGATTTCGATAGAGGGACACAGTTAAGCATCTATCAAGATTGCTTAAAAGTGGCATTTCTCAATGATGAAAAGATAAATCGTGAAGCAAAAATAACGGATGATGAAAGAAGTATTCTCAATGTACTGGCTGATAGATTAAATATCTCAATGGATGAAGCGTCAGCAATTGAACATATCATTGACCCGGTACCACAAAATAATGCTTTAGATGGCTTGAATGCCCTGAGGGAAATGGGAGTTTTATTTATTAACCGTAAACGCTCGGAAGTATTTGTTGCTGATGAGGTTGTTGCTATTCTGAATGAATTACAAGGCAAAGAACTGGCTGACAAGCATACCTTGCGTATTCTTCGTAGCTTAAGTGATGCAGAACTTTCAAATATATTAAAACACTATGGAAAGAAAGTACGAGGTATTGAAAGAACAGAAAAAATTCACGAAATCATCCATTCTCGTGTTGCTATTCGTCACATATTACATCGTGATATTTTTGGTTCAAATGAAACTCAAAACCAAAGAAAAGAAAGACTTAAAGCCTTAATAACTGACTTAGATTTGAATGTAGATAAAATTGGCACAACACTTGACGATAGAATAGATGTCATCATCAATACGCTAAATCAATCTGCTAATGATGAGTTTGAAGCGCTTAGTGCTGCTGGCTTTAAAGAACTATATTCAACCTTGCAAATTCACTTTCCAAAGCTAGAAAAATTATTAAAAAGTGAATTTGAACTGGAGGAATCTGAAGAGCTTGATACAGATAAACTTCGAGCATTAAGCATAACCCCTGTTGATATTTTATATTTGTTAAGTAATGACCAAATTAAAGTTGTACGAGACAAGATGTCGTTATCAAAAAGAGGTAATGCTCGTCAGTTGATTTTAGAATCTTTTGCAAATGCTAATGATAAGCTAATCGAAAACTATCCAGCACTTGCCAAAAGAGATTTAGCAAGCTTAAAAGCTGCTGGTATTGAAATAGCAGAAGCTGAAATTGGCGTTAAGTTTGAAGAAATAACCAAAGAAATATTTGAGACTTTAAACCTTGTTGTTGATGAGGATATTCGTAAGGCTATTAATACCGCTAAAGATAAAGCAGATATAATTATTTCGTTAAGTGATAACGATGTAATTATTGGGGAAGCTAAAACCTGTAAAAATGGCGACTTCGCCAAATACTCTACAACATCGCGCCAAGTTAAAGCATACGTAACTAGATGCGAAAACCAAGGTAAACGAGTTGCACAAGTATTAATTATAGCGCCAAGTTTCTCTAATGATTTTGTTGAAAGTGCTGAAATGGATACCGAAGTGAACATTTCGTTGCTTGAAGCACAAGGGTTAAAGCTAATTTATGATGCTTTCAAAGCTAGACGTCACCCTAAATTTTCTGCGAGGCTATTAACTAAAGGTGGTTTGCTAAAAGCAGAATTAATAGCAAAGAATATTTAATAATTATTTTAAAAGGTGCCTGCTGAACATCTTCAAAAGGCATGTTTTTATCTGGTAAATTTGGCTAAAAACCAATATTCCTTGAGAGATTAAAATGAAATGGATTTTTATTGGTTTGGTGATGGTTGTGTTGCCTGCTCAGGCAGCACAACAATACACTGAATCCTCGTGTATATTGCTCAAACAGCAAGTTAATGACTATAAACGAAGACTAGGAACAAACTCCTCTCTATATGCCCAAACAAGATCAGATTTTGATACTCATTGCCAGAACCCCATAACAGCCAAATCTAGTAATGTAGTTTTACTTACTAATGAACAAGTACAGTCTTCAACAAAAGTATTACCAATTAAGGTAGTGCCAGTGGCTCTACGAGAAGCATCAACAGCGCAATCACAACCAAAGACGAGTCAATCAAGCTCTTTTCCCCAGCTTACTAAGATGCTAATGCCAATGTTTCTATTATTGTTTTTTGGTTTAATTGCGCTTTATTATTTCAAGAAAAAATTACCAGAAATTAAAGGGAGAGTTGGTGAAAAGCATGTAAGAAAAGGTTTGATAAAGTACTTAGATGTAGCCCAATATACCATTATCAATGATGTAACCCTTCCGCTGGAAGATGGTGGTACGACACAAATTGACCATATCGTTGTATCTAATTATGGCGTATTTGTTATTGAGACAAAAAACATGAGTGGTTGGATTTTTGGTAGTGAACATCAAGCAAAATGGACTCAAACAATTCATCGTTCAAAATATCCATTTCAGAACCCATTAAGACAAAACTACAAACACACTAAAACACTGGCACATTTGTTAAATATGTCACATGAACAGTTTCACTCAGTAGTGGTTTTTACGTCAAACGCACAACTGAAAACAAAGATGCCAAACAACGCTGGTCATCTAAAAGAAATGATGCTTTATATCAAGTCTTTCAATGAGGAAGTATCTAATAATCAAACTAAATTAGAGATAATAAACCTTGTACAAAGTATAAAGTTGAAGCAAGGTAGAGCAACAAATAAACAGCACGTAAAATATCTAAAAGAAGAGCACAAGGGTAACGTTGCTATCTAACGGCTTTCCTTTTTTTAATTTAGGTTTTAATAAGTAATAATACCGAAATCTTAATATGTTATAGATAACTTCATTAATCTAATCAATCCAAGTGTTCCCAATTTAATGTTAAATTAATCATAAAAACTATATGTTACCAATTTGGTATGCCTGATATTTCATTTTCACGATTAACCATAGGAAATGAAAATGAATAAAATGATTATGTTAGGGAAATGCCCTAATTGGGTATTACAAAAAGCGAAAACATTAATTAATACTTCTGGCGCTAAACATAAAGTAAGTAAAAAGTTAACTGGTATGAAAAACCATTATTCAATAAAGATTAGCACTAATTATCGGGTTTTATGGACTGATTCAGGAGATTTTTTTGTTGGTAAACATAACCATTACGATAGAAAAATTAAAAATATCAAAAGAAAAGGAACTTGCTAATGGATGCTCATAAACTAGCACTTACGGATGTAGTTAAGAGTCTGGGCTTTAATAATGCCACTGCTGTATCAAATAAAATTCGTGATATTTTAAAAGAAAAAGAAGATTTTAAAGCTCGATTCATTATTGATGAAAGAAATGATTATGAAAGTGAAAACAAAAGTGTTGAAAAAACTTATGTATCTAAAGAAGCAAAAAATCTAGTCGATAATTTAGCTATATTGTTACAGTATTCAGGATTGTTCGGCAGAGGAACATCAGCGACTCTCCCTGCATATAGAGAACTATTAAAAGGAATAGATGATAGTTCATTTAAATTAAAGGTAATTAAGCATACTCAAACAATTAAACAGAATATTGAACTATCCCAAAGTAGTTTAAAAGAATTACCTATTTTCTTTAATGCGGTATTAAACAAAAAAGTCATAGACATTACTAAAGATAGTCTGCGTGAGTTAATGCAAATACATAGTAGTAATAGTGAAGTATTGGATTTAACGAATACTTTCAAATTGAGTGCTTGGAATGAATTACTTGAATATCAAAATGAACTTGAAAACAATGATCAGGACTCAACACTTTATCAAAAAATAGGGGAGAATTTCTTTGAGTTAGGTGATCACGAACAAGCTTTAACATCCTTGGTTACTTCAACAGAATTAGATCCTAAAAATGGTATCGCTTGGGCAATAATCTCACTTATATTTCACTCTAAACTTCGAGAAAATAAACACTCTCATTATCAAGCTCTCGCACGAAATGAATTTTCAGAATCAATTGCTCACCCGATAACATCAGAAGAGCATTGGATAAACGAGCGTATTGATGACACCTACAGTGATATAGTTGATGTAAATAGTCAGTTTGTTACCTCTGCAATTAATGCTTTATATTTTTGGCCTGTATGGGAATATTCAAAGTCTGAAGAAAAGCCAAATTATTTTTATAAATTGAATCAATCGCACGATACGAGTGTTGAAATTGAACGAAGATACTTATTTATCAAATTAATAAATGAAATCAGCTTTAATCAATTTGGGCGATATAAAAGTGAAATGGTTGATATCGTACGTTCATTCCAAGGGTGGAATCCAGAATTATATCCTCAAACTAATTTAATTCACGACATTAATATTAATGACAAATCTAATTTAATGAGAGTCTTAAGTTGGATTTCGGATGCTGATATTAAGAACGCTTTAGATACCTACTTTGCTGATATTTTAAATAATTCATACAGAGCACATGAAGATTTAGCGCTATTGAAAGATGGGGCTGTACAAAGCCTTTATAGAAAACATATAGGAAAAAATGAATATAGAAAAACCTTAAGTACATTATTAAAATTAGACATAAAAAATCAAGAAATAGATATTTTTAACAAGTTATCTAGCCCTCATTTTTTTGACGTTCATTCTCAACTAACAGCGGTCACAAAGAAATTTAATATTGAAAGTAGATTTGGAGAAAACCCACCAAATTGCTATTTAGAAGATATTAAATTGACTAATGAAGAGGTGGAGTTAGCGTTGTCAGAAGCGTTAAAAAACAGCGATGGTTGGTATGACTATTTATCAGAACAAGCATGGATTAATTACCCTTACTCAACAGATATACATTGGCACTTTTATAACCTTGCACTTATTTCAACCTTATTGGAATTAGGTAAAGCACAAAATATAGAAAGAAATATTGAGTTTCTTGATGAACTTTGTGAAAACAATATCGCAATGAGATCATCTTTATCTAGACTGCCGACAGAATTATACTCTGAATTAGTTGAGCGAATTGATGAAGAGACAATGGAAAAATTAAACAGGGATAAGTTATTACTCTGTTTGGAGATTATTTTTGAATTGAGATGTGTACTCGATGATGAAGAAGATGAATACAATGCTACTTTTGATTAAAACTATTTAATCAAATATTTAGCTCACCTCATAAACATGAGGTGAGCTATTTACGTATTAGAAGTATTAAGTTGAATCTCATTTATTAACCATAAATTTAGAATTAGAAAATTGTAGAGTACAATGAAGGATAAATAGAAAAATTGCATTATTTATAGATGCTGATAGAACGAATAGTAATATCTATTTTATCTGGTAAGTCATTCTATGTTATGATAAAAATCAATCAGTAAAACTAATTTATCATAAAGAAGGGAAGTTCGATTGGTAGATAAAACAGTAAATGCAGGAGTTGGAGCGCAACAAGGTTTTGCCTTACAGCGGAATATGGCTTTATTTATAATTCTGGATAACTTTAACGATAAGTTTAAAGGTAATAAATACTTTCTGTCATTAGAGCATTTAGAAGATATTATTTTTTGTTTTACCAATGATACTGGTGAGTCTACTCATATAGATACTTATCAATCTAAAAAGAAATCTACGGGTAACTGGACTGTTAACCAAGAGCTTGCTGAAGTAGTTGTTAAGATACTTGAGACAGGAAGTAAATTAATAAAAGATCCCTTTCCAAAATCCAAGAACTATCACCACTCATTACATTTTTCTTCTAATGCAATTATGCATTTTAAAAAGAGTGTTGCACAAAAAAAACCACTTAAACCAAAGGTTTTTTCAGAAATTATAAATGACCAAAACTTAATTTCATCTTTTCCTTCTTTAAATACTCATATTCAATTAGCGATCAAAGACACCATAATAAAAAAATATAACTACGGTAATTCTTTACCTATAGAGTTAGAACAAGAATTGGATAATTTAAACTTTCTGTTCGTGGATATGACGAAAACAAGTAAAGAGCAAGAAAATCAGTTAGAGGGAAAATTATCATCAATTTTTGGAAATAGAATTAATGATAAGAAAGCAGCAATTGAAACCTTGTTTTCGTTATTTAAAAAAATAGAGCTAACTTACAATCAAAAAAATATAGCTCGTTTAAATGACAAGAATAAAATTGTTGAAAGTAATGAAATTATAGATGCTTTAGATATTATAACTACTAAATCAAAAGCCTTTGATTATTGGCGCAAAGAAGAAAAAAATATATCTCGAAAGCTTCAAATTAAACCTTTCGATAAAGAAGTTTTTGAATTGATGTTTTATTCTGCTTTTGATTTCTTCAAAAGCAATCAAGAAGCGGAACATCAAAGAATATTAACGTTTGTTCAAGAAAACTATTTGTCTTGTCAGGGGTATGATGAAGAAGAATGTGTATCCGAATTATTTGTTATTTTTACTAATACGAATAATTCCACTTTTGAAATTATGAACTTGAAAGCAGTTCTATATGCTGCCTATTTTGAAACTATATATAAAACGGAAGTTAAAAATTGAAAGCAACTATAGAATATGAAAACTTTTTCGCTTTTTCCGAAAACAGAAATAAATACTTTAATACGCCTTTTAATAAAGGAATGAATATAGTTCACGGCAAAAACACCTCTGGTAAAAGCACTTTACTACAAGCAATGCTTTATACATTTGGCATCAATGACGAAAAATTGAAGTTACAAGAGTTATTGGGTGAACGTGTTATTTTTAGATTAGATTTTATATTAAAAAAAGAAACTAATGAAAAAATATCCATTTTAAGAGATGAAGATTTTCTTGTTATTAAACGAGAAGATAGCCCACCTATAACATTCACTGGAATAAGTGGTGATAGATCAGTGGAGCATATAAAACTAAAGCAATTTTTAGGTGATCTGTTTGGTTTTGATCTACATCTTGAGTCTTCAGGGGTATATAGTCCTGCATCAATTGAAGCAATGTTTTTACCGTATTATATAGCTCAAGATGTTGGTTGGGTTTATAAGCATAAATCGTTTAGAGGATTGGATTTTGTCAAAAACTTTAAAGTTGATTTTTTTGATTATTATCTAGGTATAACTAATGATTTTGATCGTGATGAAAAAAAGCGTTTAGAAAAAGAGAAGTCGAATTTAGAGAGCGAGAATAAGTTTTTAGGTAGTATTGAAGAGAAAAAAGATGAACTTAAACTTTCAAAAATGAAAGATGAAGCATTTGTTGTTAAGTCTGTTGAGTATATCGAACCTTATAAAGTTAATAAGACAGAACTAATAGATCTTGAGAAAAAATATTTAGATAGTTGCAATAAATTAGCCTTTTTAGAACAAAGAAAATTGATATTAAATCGAATTAAAAGAGCTTTAAATAAGCAAAAACCAGTTGAGGGTGAATGTCCTGCTTGTAAGCAAGATATGCCTTCGGATTTAGTTAAAATTTATAGTCATTTACAAGATATCAATGATACTACTGCACAGTTACAAGAGATCAAAAAAGAAATAGATAAGCTTAAAGAAATCAAAGGTACTATTAATTCACTTATAAATAATATTTCTAAAAAAAGAAAAGTTGTAGCTAAAGAGTATGATGAATTAACTAAATATAATGTAGATAATTTAACTTATAACTCTTGGATTGAAAATAAAGTTAATGTCCAACTATCTGAAAAATTATTGATTAAATTGGGAGAGAATACTCTTAAATTAAATCAAATAAGCGAACAATTAAGAGAGTTTAAAACTGATGAGCAAGTGAAAAAAGAAAGAGTTAAATATAGTTATATATTTAAAGAAATTTTTGAAAAATCACTTTCCGATTTAGGTGTAAAAAAGTTTGAAAATAATAAGTTTTATTTACTTTATGATATCCCTGCATTTCCAAAACAGGGTGTTGAATTATTAAAAACTCTACTATCGTACTGTTTTTCATTTAATAAAATAATTAAAAACACTGAATACGTTCATCGTTTTCCATTTATGTTAGATGCAATATTTGAAGGTGATCTTGATGAAGAAAATAAAGAAAATATCCTGAAGTTTATTTATAAAAACAAACCGAATGATACTCAAATTATATTTTCGATAGCAGAGTCTAAACAGAATTATATACCTGTAGAAACTTATAACAAAAATTATTTGAATGATGAAGCAAAGCTTATTTGTCTAGGTGAAAATAACAATGAAAGAGCTTTTTTATCTCCCTATGAAGGGCAGCATAAGGAGTACTTAAAAGAAACGTTCACTCTTCTAGGTATGTAATCTTAAATAAAAATACAGTGGTCGTGGTCCAATTAACCTAATGATAAATTTTAACAAACAATTATTTATTTCGTAATTGTTTTTAGCCAATACTTTAGCTTCTGAATGAAGCACTATATTTTTGAGTGATTGATGATTAAAGAATTTGAACAGGCTGATGGTAAAACGCTACAACTAACTGAACACGCCATTACCCATATCACGCAAGGTAACTTTATTGTCAGAGCAATGAAAAACCAAGATGATAAAAAAGTTTTAAGTGGTGGGCTTCATACTTATGACGGTTGGGTAGAGTTCAAGAAAGAATATGCAGACGAATTAGAGCACCTACATTTCTTCAATAGTGATAATCATAAATATTGGTATTACGCTAGAGAGCTTGGTAACGGGGTGATCACGCTTCGACTACCAAAAGATTTATTTAGAGGAAAAGCTGCCAAGATAACTATGTGTCCTGATAATTATTATAAATCAGGATATCTTTGGAAGACCTTATTTCCAAAGAACTATAATAGAGCTAGGATTATAAAAGTTATTGAAGAAGCTCTTGAGTATGAAGACATAGACCAAAGACAGAAGGGGCAACTTGTTGGATATATTAACAATGATGATCCTCTTCTTAAAATGAAGGTAGTAATTCAACATCATGGGAAAGAAATAAAGTCAGCGTTTCCTGCTTGGACACAACCTAACTCTGGCAATAATGGTAAACCATTTAGCCATTATGAAAATATTGGTTTTGTAATAGCTCAATCAACTGAATACTTTGATGATAAAGGCAAGAGTCACTTAAGACCCCCATTTACATTTACAGGCACTAATATAAGTATAGAAGAACTTCACCATCATACTCCTTCACTATTCACTCATAGACGTAAAATTGAAATCACTGAATCACCAAAAAGTTGGGCATTAGAAAGAAATAAAGAATTACAAAACACAATACTATCCCCCGAAGAGAACGATCTGGTTTTTCAATATTTGAATGATTTTGTTTTAGTAAAAAACCATCCTGAATTAATATCAGGTGTATATAGTCATGCTTTTGAAGAGCTATCTGAAAACAGCTCTTTTTATAACACATTTCAGATCGTTCAAAACTTCGTTGATGGATTAAATTATTTATATTTAACGGGGCAATATGAGAGGCTTATAGAAACTATTGTATTTATATTAAATAATATGGTTTCTCACACTCTTTTTGATTTGCTATCAAAAAAGAAGATTATCTCAACAATTATTAACATAGTTGTTTCGGCTAATATTTCAGAGCTATCCTATAAGTTTATCAAGGCGTTCTCGCATTCACCCATTAGACGAGAGGGCTATTTAGAATACAACATAGACTCCTTAAATAAAAAGAAGCTGAATGTTCCTATTAATAACTTTCCAGACGAATTGGTACTGATTAAACACCCTAATTTAGATATCAAAATAACTTATGGAGACTTTATTGAAATCATTAAAGAAATATTAGGAGAAACATACACATTAAATTTTAATGATGATGAATTAGACAAAATGCTCGATAAAGTTGTTAAAGAGCAATCTGAAAACCACGAAAACTTAATTTTAGATTCATTAAGTTTGTTTACTAATGAGGACTTTACTTCCTTAAATGACTGTATTGGGGATATATTAATTTCTGCATCTAAATATGATGCAGGTGATCAAGAGCTATTGATTACTTATACGGGATTAATACTGCGAGATTATTGTCGAATTCAATTTGCTCATCGTCAAAGAATAAACGCTAGATATATAAAATATCACGACTTTGCGAATACAATTTATTTACCAGTAGATCATGATCTTTTGTTTGGAACGATATTGAAGCATGAACGTTGGAGTAATACTCACAACCTAGAAGAATTTACTAAAAACATTTTGAAATTCGCTGTTCTTGTTTCAAATAGCCAACTAAAAAATGACACAGAAAACTTTAGAATACAAATTGGAAAAGAAAAACCCCCTTTACCAGAAAGATAGCCAATTGATTAATGATGCATTAATTTAAGTTTTACAGATGTTCTTCACTTATTCTATAAGAGATTAGCTAGTCATATATTTATGACGATCCTCAGATTAAGTAATAATAAATAGAAAAATAATAACTATTATTTTTAGAGTATGCACTTTTATCGATTAGAGAGATTACTTAAAATGGTACATACAATTAGTTAATACAGTTACCCTTTTTTAAATTAATAAGCAGAGTTTCCTCTCATCAGGCAATAGCCATGACTTTCAGCCCTATATCTATCTAAAAAACCGATCCAGCTTCATTAGAAACGTTCTAGCTCTATATTGGAATGATCACACTCTCACAATAATATCGTAGATTATTTTTATAACAGACCGTTTGGTCGCTTACGCTATCACGATTTTTTCTGGTTTAAGTTAATTTGATTTTAAGCTTATTTACGGCCAATTAACCCAGCTGACATGACATAGACAATCTACAGCTCACTGTGGGGATTTAAAATATCATGAGAAATGTTAAAATCAAATAGACACATACTAATGCCACACAAGCTATTGATGATGGATGTCACCAGTATTATCATCAATAAACCCATGACAACAATACCCTATGAGATTACGAGGTTTTTTATTCATATGTAAAAAATGTTCAAAGCCAACTGTAAAAGCAAAAGGGTTGGCATTGTAATCAGCATAATACATATCTCGCCCAAGTCGCGCTTCATTAACGCCAGAGGAAAAACCACTTAAAAAATCATCCCGGTTGTTCATTATTAAACAAGTCTCAGAACCGTTACTACTAACTAGCTCTAACAAACCTTCGCTAATGAATTTATTAACGACTGACTCGTTAAAATAACCTTTGTACTGTTCGGTTTCATTATCAAAACTAACTGCTGAATTGTTATCAGAAGCTTCCATCAGTGATGAGAAAAATTCGCGTACTTTTTTTGATATCATAGTGTGGTTTATTAACTTGGAAATGTTATTTTGTAATAAATGATATATTACACGAAATAATACAAGAGTTTGAGGTATTTTATGTGCGGAAGAATGAATATCGATACTAAATTATGCCCAATTATCAGTGAGTTTTTTGGCATCAATTTTACAGCACCTAATAATGATAATCTCAGTCCAGGGCAGACAGTTTCTACCATTATAAAGAATGATGGAAATCTCCAGCAGCTCGATGCTGGCTGGGGAATAAAACCTGATTGGTCAAAGAGTTTATTGATTAACGCTCAAAGTGAGACTGTTATTACAAAGCCTACGTTTAGGGATGCCATTAAAGTTAACCGATGTTTAATTCCTTGTTCAGGCTGGTACGAATGGCGGACTGAAAACGGCAAAAAACAAAAGTATTTATTTTCAAATTCAAATGATGAACCATTTCTTATGGCAGGAATTTGGTATCAATCTTCAACACCGCAATTAGTAACATTAACAGCGGCATCTAATGAAAAATGTGGGGTATATCATAAGCGCATGCCAGTGATTATATTGCCGCAAAATAGTGAGCTTTGGTTTCAATCATCGGTGGAACAGTTAGTTCCTTTGTTTGATGCAATTGATGGAAATACTATCGATATCAAAGCGGCTTAGCTTAGTTGTTTCGCTGTGAGTATTTATTGAATCACCGCAGCGAGCTGCGAAAATAGTTCTATGTTATTTTTTATCAGATATTACATTCTAAAATCTTATTAACTGCACCTAAATATTCGGTTGTTAACTAATCAGTATCTTCATCCAAGATATGTACCAAAAAACTCATCTGTAGCACCTGACCTTAATGTATCAACAATAGCATCTATATATAAACATTCATCATGCTCTCGTATATTGCCAGCAAAAAAGCCATATAAAGTGTTTGTTTCTCCACGATTATTTGACACTATTAGTTTAAATAGATGCCCACTAAGGAAAGGTACAGTCCCAAATTGATCGTTATTTAGAATTATACTTATTTCTTCATTTAACCATCTGTTATGACACGTTATTTTAACTTTTACACGTCCATCCTCACAAGTGCCTATATACTTATGTGTAAACTCTTTTGGCTCAATTGGTTTATTAAAGTACTTCCTTGCTTGTTCAACTTGCTCGTCAAGCTCTTTGAGAAAATCTTCTGGATCTGTATCATTTATAATATATTCCTTAATTCCTTCGCGCTTAACCGCGAAATCAACGAATTCTTCCCCAAGCCCAAACTTCTTAGCTAACGCCTTGCCTACCTCTGGCTGCTCGCCATGAGTTTCGGAATCCCAAAGGCAGAATTGCGCTAAATAAGGCTTACCAGTTTCTAGTCCTCCAATTGCTCCGGCTTCACAGAGGAGATTGAAATCCTTCTCTGCTTTACCCGACAGATAAAATGAGTTTCCTCCACCCCAGGGATGAACATCGTCTTCGATGTGCATGTAGTGCGCTGCAAGCTCCATATACATTGGTACTCCGTGGTTTATTAGAAAGATAACCTCTTCGATATCAGTTACTTGAATGGTCTGTTTTTCGATCATGTTGATTTCCTTATTTACTTACTGGTTTTGATTCAGTGAGTTGTTTTTTTAAATCTGTAATTCGTTCATCTTTTTCTTTTAAAACATCTTTTTGAGATGAGAACTGAGTAGTAATCGTTATCAATTTCTCTTTATTAGCTTGTTGTTCTATTCTTATTTCTTTTAGCTCAGATAATAATTTCAAGTTAGTGGATTGCAAGTCTGAAATTGATTGAGCATTTTTAGTTATAAGTGCATTAATTTCTGATTTTAGTTGAACAACAATTGCTTCCGAAGATTCAAGTTTTGTCGAGGTTTCCGTCAATTGAATTCTAAGTTGAGTCGATTCATTAACTGCAATTTCTTTATCCGTTACTGAACCTTCCAATCTTGTTTCAATTTTTGTAATCAATTTTTCAAGAGATTTATTTTTAGTTGTTGATTCAGATAAACTCACTTTTGTATCGGATATCAATAAATTTAATCGAGCTGATTCGTCATTAGCTCTACTTAAATCTGCATCCAAAGCTGCTGATTTAACTTGCTCATTTTCAAGTCTTGTTTCAATTTCTATAATTTTCTCATTCAATTCATCGTTTTTGGTTTCGACTTCATCAAATATTTTTATAGTTAAATTTTGTTCATCCACTAGCTTCTTATTGTTCTCAATCATGGTGTCATATGCAGATCGTGCTCTTTTATCTGCAATATTTGTTGCTAACAAATCGCTTTCTAACGCGAAATTGTTAACTTGAAGAGATAGGTCACTTATCAGCATGTTTACTTTGTCTTCGAGATCTGGAGCTAATATATGATTTTCAGTTGGGGTACTTTCAGATAGGGATATTCCAGTTTGTTCTTTAAGAAAAGAATCCATTACGGCAGCGATATTTCCTAGTCCACCAAAACCTATTTTTTTTCTAATAATACAGGGAGTAACATCACAACTATCATCTTGAAGAGCTTTGATAGTTGTGATGATTTTATCTGGTGTTAAAGTTGCTTTTCTGCCCAACTTCTTTTTTTCTTTTACAACATCATTCATGGGTGTTCCTCTTTGATAACTAAGTAACTAAGTAACTAAGTAACTAAGTAACTAAGTAATTAAGTAGAACTATAGTCTATTTGCTTATATCAGGCAACTCGTAACTTGTTGAAATATAAGGAATATAGTACACATGGCGTACTTTTGATTTTCAGAAGTATGTGAAATACTTAGATTTTTTTGTTTAAAATATAAGGAAATTTATTTAGTAATTTAAAAGATTAGAACCAGTTGATGAAAAGGAATTCTTGCACTAAAGCTTGTTCTAATTATCGATTTTTCAACGAGATGTTACGTAAGTTTTATTGCGTTCAAAATTATTTTATTGGTATTAGGCGAGGAGTGGTAAATGAACAAATATTCATCTCTTTATTCTCAAAAATTCTTATTTCATGAACAGAACTAAGATCGTGAATTAATGGCAAAGTAAAAGTCACCAAAGGAACTTTTGAGGGTTACTTACTGCTTTTAAATGAATTAATATTTGGAAATAATAAAAAATTGGTTTGCTGCATTCAATCAGTTATTTTTAATTTTAGATAAACAGAAAACTCCTGCTCATCATAGTGGTTCTGATTTTATTAAAGTTGTTCAACAATATGATCCAGGCCAAGCGGGGTTCACATTATTTCTAAAAGAAAGAAATAGAAGAGGCTTAAGTAGTAGTCGGAAAGACTTCTACTGGGATATTTTACCCTTTCTATAATTCACATAATAATTTGTTCTGAAGACGTTTTGACCGATAAGTCACTTTGATTGAGCTTGATTAATAATGCCTCTTAAAATTGAATGCCTTTGAGAATCTGCTAACTTATCGTTACTTTATTATTTTAAATTTATTCTGCCAATAACAATCCTGACGCAGAGGAAACTACTATTTAGTATTTTTTTGTATGGGAGTTTTATTGCATTATTTAGTTAACGTATTATCTTCTTATCCAATGCATCGGATGATATATTAACTTTATATTTAGATAGTATTTAGTTTATTTATCGTATATTTCAGCAATTTATTGATATTTATTTACTACAAGTTTTTGACAACGGGTGTGTGGATCTTAGGGAAACCGGTGTTTTTCAAGGCAGTTGTCGCCTAAATTGTTAAGCAGCTTCTTTATATTGCTCTGGATTTAGCTCCACAGCACCTATAGGCTGCCAGTTTCTTTCACTTTTTGACCATCGCTCTG
>MAAC01011189.1_pt1 | contig 29144 bp, 23 predicted proteins | sample 1115981 | NCBI WGS metagenome assembly MAAC01 (sample SAMN04961126, study PRJNA320927) | seawater metagenome | isolation source: sample BD02T64 sea water enriched with oil for 64 days | place: USA:Gulf of Mexico | collected 2013-07-27
CTTGAAGTGACATTAGATGGAAGCGGAAGTTCTACGAATCCAGATGCGGATCTATCCTATGAATGGAGTGGACCAAACAGCTATTCGGCCAACACCGAAGATATCACAGTTAGTGCTACCGGAGTTTATACATTAACGGTAACAGATAATGATAATGGTTGCTTTGCAATGAGTAGTGCAGAAGTTACAGAAGATAAAATAGCACCAACAGCAGATGCAGGATCTGATGCAGAATTAACCTGTACAACTCTGGAAGTGACATTAGATGGAAGTGGAAGTTCGACCAATCCAGATGCAGATTTATCTTATGAATGGAGTGGACCAAACAGCTACTCAGCCAACACCGAGGATATCACAGTTAGTGCTACTGGAGTTTATACATTAACGGTAACAGATAATGATAATGGTTGCTTTGCAATGAGTAGTGCAGAGGTGATAGAAGATACAGAAGCACCAGAAGTAAGTATAATACCTGTTGATCCAATATGTATTGACACCAATTCAATTCAATTAATAGGAACTCCAGAAGGAGGAATTTGGAGTGGTGACGTAGATGTAAATGGGGTATTTAATCCAATAAATGGTTCAGGAAGTGCTACCTATTCTTTTGTTGGTGAAAATGGATGCGAAAATAATGATACAATATTTATTTCCGTAACACCATTGTCAGAAATTACGATAGATGATATTATTTGCGCTGAAAACTATGGTACTTACGTTGTAAATGTTACTGTGACTGATGGAGAAGTAACAACTAATTTTGGGGATGTTATTTATAATGGTAATAATTCTTGGACGATTTTTAATATTCCAAATGATCAAGATATTATTATATATACAACAACAGCTAATCTAGAATGTATTTCTACAGCAAATGTTAGTGCTCCTGAATGTACTTGTATTGAGTTGACGTTAATAGCAGCAGATGTGACATGTTTTGGTTTGGATGATGGAACTATTTTGGTTGATTTTGTTTCTGATGGTGCCATTGTTACAGTAAATGGAGAACTCTATGATTCAGATGCAGTTTATGAGCCAGGAACTTATATAATTGTAGCTTATTTTGAAGGAAATAGTAATCCGGATTGTATAATTACACAAGAAGTTGTAGTTGATGAGCCTGTAGCTGTAGACATTGTAGTTAGCTCAACAAATGTTACTTGTAATGGAGCTGCAGATGGAACAATAACAATTGAAAGCCTTAGCGAAGGCGCCTTTTATACTATTAAAAAAAATGGGTATGGAGCTGATTTGAGTGGGCAATCCTTTTTTGGACCAGGAGTATATATTGTAGAAGCGCTACTTATAGCTAATTCATCAAGTTCTAGAATTGATGAAAGAGTGAATTTAGAAATGTATTCAAGAATCAATAACCCTTGTGCTGATGCTGTAATAGTAGAAATAAAAGAACCAAATGAATTAAGCTGTAAAATGACTTCTGGCAATAAGTCTAATTTAATAAAATGTAAAGACACAGATAATAATTTTATTAGTGTTGAAGGTCATGGAGGCACAGGAATTATATCGTATTCATGGGAAATTTATGTTGGAGAAGACCACTTATGGAGTATCCTATCTGGAGCAAATAGTTCTACGATGTATTTTAATGCAGGAATTGGTGTAGGAGCATTTAAAGTCACTCTTACAGATGAGAATGGATGTATATCTACATGTTTTTATAAACTTAAGTCTACGTGTGGAAAGGGTGATTTTACAAGATTTAAAACCTTTGATTTTGAAATGCATCCAAATCCAACTAAAGGGAATTTAAACATTAAATTTGATGAACAAATTGATTCTAATGTGGTATTAGAGGTTTATAATGTGATTGGGACGCTTATGTATTCAAAGAGTTATATTGAACTAGCAAGTAGTGGTATTAAAATAGATCTTTCAGAATTACCTAGTCAAGTTTACTATTTAAAAGTATCTACTAAAAATGGTACAAAAATTAAAAAAGTTATACTCGAGTAGAGTGTGATTAACTATTTTTGATTTAATAGTGTGAACAGCTTGGTCTTTAGTTTTTAAATTAAAAATCAAGCTGTTCTTAATATAGGTTTTGTTTATGACTTTTTAACTTGAATAGCTTTGAAATTTTTAGTTTCTTGGTATGCTTTAGTTGAGTCAGCAATTAGTAGATTTAGTGTTTTAAATTCTTCGGAAGTTAGTTCACGATATTGACCAATAGGCATATCTAAAGGAATATTCATAATGCGAACTCGCTTCAAGGTTTGTACTTTGTAAGTTAAATATTCACACATGCGACGAATTTGCCTATTTAAACCCTGAGTTAAAATAATACTAAATGTATTTGAATTGATTTTTTTAACGTCACATTTCTTTGTGGTTTTTCCTAAATCTTCAAGATAAATTCCGCCAGCCATTCTATTAATAAATGTTTGGGAAATAGGTTTGTCGACAGTAACAATATATTCTTTTTCATGATTATTACTAGCACGAAGAATTTTGTTTACAATATCCCCATCGTCTGTTAAAAGAATTAAACCTTCACTAGGTTTATCTAATCTTCCTATAGGGAAAATACGTTTTGGATAATTTATAAAGTCTATAATATTATCTTTTTCCACTCTAGTATCTGTAGTGCAAACAATACCAATAGGTTTATTAAAAGCGAGATATACAAATGCTTCTTTAGTGTTTTTGATAAGGTTTCCATCAACATGGACTTCATCATTAGGCGCTATTTTGGTTCCCATTTCTGGTATAAGGCCATTTATAGTAACACGACCTGCTTGAATAAGTTTATCTGCTTCTCTTCGAGAACAGTGGCCAACTTCGCTGAGGTATTTGTTGATTCGTTTAAGGTTATCTGACATGCGTCAAAGTTACAAAACTATGAGTTAATAAATTCAATAATATGATTGTTCACTTCATCAGATCGTAAGCCGTGACCAAATCCTTTAGTAGAAATAAGTTTAGAGTTTTTGTAGAAATTGTTAAAATCTTCAGCATCATTATATGGAATGATTTTATCAAGTTTATCATGAATTATTAATCCGTCAACATCAATGTTCTCTGATAGTCTAGCCGCATTGAAGTAGTCTGGTTTTTCATTAAAACGGTCTGTAATAATTAGATCCATCGCTTTAGACGTTCGATTATTATATCCCATCATATCTATATATCTGCTAAATACACCAACAAAATTTGATGGAGCGCCAAGAAGCACCAATTTTTCTATTGAAGCTAATTGATATTTCTGCTGAAAAAAAGCTGTTGCCATGCCTCCAACAGAATGGCCTACAACGATATTTGCATTAAATTTTTCAGCAACGATATTGATACATTCAGAATATAAAATGGCGTTGAATAATTTTCCACTAGATCTTCCATGAGCAGGTGCGTCTAATGCAATAACATTATAATCTAGTGCATTTAACTTTTCAATCAATGCCTTCCATCTAAATGAGTTGCTTTCCCAACCATGTGCTAATAAAATGGTTTCCTTGTTGCCTATCCAACGATAAGTCATGATATTAAGATTTTCATATTTAATATCTTCACTGAAAGCGGTCATTAAAAAGTCAGTTTCTAACTCTTTAATTTTTGTTTTTCGAGGAGAAGAAAATAGTTTTATTGCTATTTTTCCAGCAGTTTTTGGAGAAAATAAACTAATAATATTTATGTTTAAGCCTATAAATTTTGTTATTAGTTGTTTCATTTAATCTAATCTTCTCGGTTTACTAAGTCCATAGAAAATGCAGGTGTACAAATTGCAATATATTCACATGCTATTGTAAATGGATTTGAGTACTGTACTCTTGTGTTTTTTTCAATCTTAATTGACTGACCGGCTTCTAGTACAATAATTTCATCATCTATAATGAATTGTTTTTTTCCATTTATTATATAAGTGAATTCATCAAATCCTGGAGTTTGAAAAGGTTCACTCCATCCAGCAGGAGCAACCATATGTGCAATGCTTATTTGAGAATCACCATTAGTAGCATTACCAAAATGTTCCTCAATTATTTTACCATCTGTTGTTGGGACAATAAATGGCGTGTTTTGTATAGTGTATGATTTTTTATTCAATATATTGATTTTTTATCTACCAGTGTAACATGAAATATTTAATTTTTGCATGATCAGGGATTTGGACTGCTTCGATTGTTAAGGTCATATCAAATCTTAGATTTGCAGGTAGCTCTTTTTTATCAATTGTAAATGATGCGTTTATTTCATTTACAGATATAACGATAGAGTTTATAAGATTATTGATACTTGAAATTTTATAATTGTCTTTGATATCTTTAAAAGTACTTAATGTTGAAACGCTCTTGTCTGTTTTATAGGTTTTACTAAATATTTGAATACTATTAATAACAGCTGTAGAGTCTAGAACTTGACTGGGCGTTAATGTTAATAGTTTTTCTCCAACCGAAGAATAGACCACGATATCATTATTTTGTCCAGTAAATTCATCTCCTTTAATTGACGTTACGATAGAGTCATTAGGAAATGACAATTCTAAATCTTTTACTTGAGTAGAATCGGTTAATAAACCGATATTTTGTTTGCTAACCTGAAAAGGATCTTGTTTTTTTTCAGATGTACAACTAACAACAAATAGTGTTGTAAGGGCTAAAATAATTAGGCTTTTAAAATTTGTATTCACAAAAAAGAGTATTAAAAAGGATGATTAGTTATTAATTTTAAAATGATATTTATTTAAGCAGTTTGGTCAAAATACCAAGAACGCTTCTAATTACTGTAGGACTTGTCAAAACTTTAACAATTGGATTTTGTCTAGAGCTTCTACTACGAGACCTAGAGGCTCGTTTTTTGCTTTCGGCTTTTTCTAGCGCTTCTTTTTCTTTCCGTGCTTTTTCTTTAGCCTCTTCGGCTTCTGCAATCTCAATTTTTTTATTGAGCATTTCATAAGCACTGTTTCGATCTACTTCTTTATTATACTTTTTAGCGAGCTTAGACTTGGTAAGAAGCGCGTCTAATTCAGATTCAGTTAAGATATCCATTCTACTCATTGGAGCACGTAACATTGTTGCTGCTAAAGGTGTTGGTTTCCCTTTTTCATTTAATGCAGAAACTAAGGCTTCACCAATACCTAAAGATGTTAATACATCTGCAGTATCATAATATGCAGTGTCAGGATAATTTTGAGCAGTAAGCTTAATGGCTTTCCTGTCTTTAGCTGTAAAAGCTCTTAATGCATGTTGTACTTTTAAACCTAATTGTCCAAGAACGGCTTCAGGAACATCGGTTGGATTTTGAGTTACAAAATAGAGACCAACACCTTTGCTTCGTATTAGTTTTACAATACTTTCAATTTGGTTTAGTAATGCTTTTGAAGCTTCATTAAAGATCAAGTGAGCCTCATCAATAAACATAATTAACTCTGGTCTTCCGCTATCTCCTTGCTCTGGGAATGTAGAATATATTTCAGCTAAGAGGCTTAGCATAAAAGACGAGAATAGTTTTGGTCTATCTTGAATATCTGTTAAACGTATGATATTAATATAACCTCTTCCATCATTATCAACCCTAAGTAAATCATCAACTTCAAATGAGGTCTCTCCAAAAAAGAGTTCACCTCCTTGTTGTTCTATTTCTACAACTTTTCTCAAGATTGCTCCAGTGGATGAAGCTGATATTCTTCCGTAAGCTTCAGAAAACTCTGCTTTCCCTTCTTGAGTTGCATACTGTAATATTTTCTTGAAATCTTTTAAATCTAGTAATGGTAATTTATTATCATCACAATACTTAAAGATTACAGCAACAATACCTGATTGTGTTTCAGATAAATCTAAAATTCTTGATAAAAGAACAGGTCCAAATTCACTAACTGTTGCACGAAGTCTTACACCACTCTGTTCAGATAGTGTCATTACTTCAACAGGAAAAGATTTTGGTTCAAAAGGTAATCCGATTTTTTGATGACGTTCATCAATTTTAGAATGTCCAGGACTAGGTTTTGCTAATCCGCTTAAGTCTCCTTTAATATCCATTAATAAAACAGGAACGCCTTTTTCACTCAAGTTTTCAGCTAAAACTTGAAGTGTTTTTGTTTTTCCTGTACCAGTAGCACCTGCAATTAAACCATGTCTATTCATGGTTTTAAGAGGGATATTTACATAAGTATTGGCCAAAGTTTCACCATCAAGCATTGCAGATCCTAAAGTGATATAATCACCTTTGTTTGTGTTTCCATCTGTGATTTCTTTTAAAAAATCGTCCGTTCTACTCATAATTCAAAATTTGCATAAAAATAGTGTAATTTTAATCAAGTTTAAAATCATCTAAAATGAAAAATTCAACGTGCTTTATAATTATTTTATTTGTCTTCGGAATGTTTTCATGCCAACAGAATAATCCAGATGTCATATTTCATAAATCACATGAGCCTAAAAAAAACCAAGCCCCTTTTAGTGATGTTGTTGAAGCTAACGGGTTTTTATTTTTATCAGGTCAAGTTGGAATGGATCATAAAACGAGAACTTTGGTCAAAGGTGGTATTGAAGCCGAAACTAAGCAATGTATTGAAAATATTAAAGCAGTTTTAGCTCAGCATAATTTGTCATTAGATCGCGTTGTAAAATGTACAGTAATCTTAAAAGATATTAATGATTTTTCTGCATTTAATGAAGTCTATAAAACCTATTTCCATAACAAACCAGCCAGAACAACATTTGCAGTTTCCGGATTGGCAGTTGGAGCTAATATTGAAATTGAAGCTGTAGCTGTAAAATAAATGCTTCTAACTTCTAATCTTTTGAATTATATTTGCAAGCTATGACAAGAACAGAACAACAGGAATTGATTGATAAAGGGTTATTGTTGCCGTTAATGGAGGAGTTTTATACTATTCAAGGAGAAGGTTTTCATAAAGGGACAGCCGCGTATTTTGTGAGAATTGGTGGTTGTGATGTAGGGTGTCATTGGTGTGATGTTAAAGAAAGTTGGTTAGCAGAATTACATCCACCTACAGAAACTGAAAAAATAGTTGCTAATGCAGCTAAATATAGTAATACTATTGTGGTTACTGGAGGTGAACCGCTTATGTGGGATATGACCGAATTAACCAAACAATTAAAAGCTAAAGGTTTGCAAACTCATATTGAAACTTCTGGTGCTTATAAATTGTCTGGTGCTTGGGATTGGATTTGTCTCTCTCCTAAAAAGCTAAAATTACCTACTGAAGATGTTTATAAGAATGCTAATGAATTAAAATGTATCATTTATAATAAAGACGATTTTAAATTTGCAGAAGAACAAGCCACAAAGGTGAATAAAGATTGTATTTTGTATTTGCAGCCAGAATGGAGTAAACGTGATAAAGTTGTACCACAAATTGTTGATTACGTTATGAGAAATCCTAAGTGGAAAGTATCTCTTCAAACGCATAAATATTTGAATATCCCATAAGCTAAAGGTTGAAAATAGATGCATAAAAAATGCTCCCAAATGTAATTTCGGGAGCATTTTTTATAATAAATACTAAGTTTTATTTTGTGAAAGGAACTGCAATTCTAGTGTTCCCCCAACCTAAATGCATGTTTACACCTTCTTTAGCTTCTTCAAAAGCAATTGAAAAGGCCTCTAAAGCCTCTTTTGATGTAGAGACTGGTACATTTAATCTGGCAACGTCATTACTTTCTTTGTAAAAATAACTTCCCCAAACATTAAGGTCTTTACTAATTATAGCTGTCCATTCTTTTTCTCCTGGAATCACATAAAAGGTATAAGTCCCTGGAGCAATTTTAGTGTTGCCTAACATCATAGGTGTATAAAGAGTGATTTCGGCAGCTTCATTAGCGCCAACTCTCCAAACCTTTCCAAGAGGTGCTAGTTTTTCTAAAGCACGACCTTTAAGTTGAGGTCTACTGTAAACAATTTTTATAAGTTTATTAGATTCTTTGTAACTCGTAGGATAAGAAGCTGCATCCATTGGGCTTTTGTCTAGTCCATTAAATTCTTGAGCATTAACGTTAAGTGATAATAGCATCATAAGTGAGAATGCAAGTGTTGTAATAAATGTTGATTTTTTCATAATATGTTTTAGATTATTAGATTTAATAATCTTCAAGTCGTAAATAAATGTGATGCTTTACAATTTTAAAGTTAAAGGTTTCATAAAATTATTATAACTTTTTTTTTGGATCTAAATTTGTATTTTTTGTTTTAAACTGTAAGCATTAATGGTTATTATGTTTTTAATTTTAAAGTTTAATGACATATTTGTGTCTGATATTAAAATAATTATAGAATATAAATAATAAGATTATGTGCGGAATTGTATGTGCGTTTGACCTAAAACAAAAAACAGACGAGTTAAGACCTCAAGTATTAGAAATGGCTAAAACTATTCGTCATAGAGGTCCAGATTGGAGTGGAATTTATAGTAATAATAAAGCAATATTAGCTCACGAACGTTTAGCTATTGTTGATCCAGCTTCAGGAAAGCAACCTTTATTAAGTGGTGATAAGAAATTTGTTTTAGCAGCTAATGGTGAAATTTATAATCATAGAGAATTACGTAAGCAGTTTGAAGGTGAATATCAATTTCAAACGGAAAGTGACTGTGAGGTTATTTTAGCATTATATCAAAAGAAAGGTGTTGGTTTTATAGATGAAATGAATGGGATCTTTGGATTTGCTATTTATGATGTTGAGAATGATGAATACTTTATTGCACGTGACCACATGGGAATTATTCCCTTATATATTGGTTGGGATCAGAATGGAACATTTTATGTCGCTTCAGAATTGAAAGCATTAGAAGGTGTTTGTAGTAAAATTGAATTGTTTCCTCCAGGACATTATATGACTAGTAAGGATGGAGAATTTGTACAATGGTATAAGCGAGATTGGACAGCATATGAAGCGGTAAAGGACAATGAAACTAGTATTGCTAAAATTAAAGACGCATTAGAAGCAGCTGTTCACAGACAATTAATGAGTGATGTGCCTTATGGTGTGTTATTGTCAGGCGGATTAGATTCATCGGTGACTTCAGCTATTGCAAAAAAATATGCTCAAAAACGTATTGAAAGTGATGATACATCAGAAGCTTGGTGGCCACAATTACATAGTTTTTCTGTTGGTTTAGAAGGATCACCAGATTTAGCTGCAGCACGTAAAGTTGCAGATCATATTGGTACAGTTCACCATGAAATAAAGTTTACGATTCAAGAAGGTTTAGATGCTATTCGTGATGTGATTTATAATTTAGAAACTTATGATGTTACAACGATAAGGGCGAGTACACCAATGTATTTAATGGCTAGAGTTATTAAATCTATGGGAATAAAAATGGTGTTATCTGGTGAAGGTGCAGATGAATTATTTGGAGGGTATTTATATTTTCATAAAGCGCCTAATGCACAAGAGTTTCACGAAGAAACAGTTAGGAAATTAAGTAAACTACATATGTACGATTGTTTAAGAGCAAATAAAAGTTTAGCTGCTTGGGGAATTGAAGGACGTGTGCCATTCTTAGACAAAGAATTTATGGATGTTGCTATGAGTATCAATCCAGATGATAAAATGATAAATGGTGAACGTATGGAGAAATGGGTAGTAAGAAAAGCATTTGAAGATATGCTACCTGAGAGTGTAGCTTGGAGACAAAAAGAGCAATTTAGTGATGGTGTAGGATACAGTTGGATTGATACATTAAAAGACGTTGTTGATACCACAGTTACAAATGAACAATTAGCGAATGCTAAATACAAGTTCCCATTACAAACACCAACAAGTAAAGAGGAGTTTTATTATCGCTCTATTTTTACTGAACATTTTCCAAGTGATGCAGCAGCATTATGTGTGCCTCAAGAAGCAAGTGTAGCCTGTAGTACCCAAATAGCATTAGAATGGGATGAAGCATTTAAAAATATGAACGATCCATCTGGTAGAGCAGTAGCGAATGTTCATGCTGATGCTTATGTGAAAGCATAGCATTAATTTATTTAGTTGAGGAGACCAATCTTAGAATTGGTCTTTTTTTTTGGAACGTTTTAGAAATCAAAACAATATATTTGTTAAAAATCACGATAAACCCTTGTAAAACCTGTAAATGACAGATAGATGACATTTAAATGGCGTATAAAAAAACAAGATTATGCTTTAGATTTGTACCAACAAAATTGATACAAAAATGAAACAACAAACACTTAAAGAAAATTTATTATATCAACGAAAGTTGAAAGGATACACACAAGATGAGCTTTCGGAAAGAACTACTGTTGGAGTACGTACTATACAGCGCATAGAAAAAGGAGAAGTTCAACCGCATTTACAGACTGTAAAATTATTAGCAGTAGGATTAAATATTGAAGTAGATGATTTAATTGTACTTGATAATCCTAAAGACGAAACGATTCAACGTAAATGGATGCTTTTGTTGCATGCGTCACCTTTTTTTGGTTTAATTATTCCATTTGCAAATGTTTTGTTTCCACTTTTTATATGGATTAGTAAAGCTGAAGATAATAAGATCTATGATGAGCATGGTCGTGCCGTTGTTAATTTTCATTGTACAATTGATTTGTTGTTGATCGCATCACTGCTATTATTTTTTCCCTTTCCTGGATATAACTTTTTTGGAACAGGAGCTGTATTTTTATTTGGCCTTTTTTTTAGTGTTAAGAATAGTATGTCGGCCATAAGTTCTCAAGTATTTTATTACCCATTATCTCTCCCTTTTATTAAGCCTAGAGCTTAATCATTTTTAATTTCAATCAATTTTAATAGCTAAATATTTGTTTAGCTAAGTCACTTAATGTTTAATATTATGAAAAGAATACTATCAAAATATCCAATATTTTTTCGATTTGTATTAACACTATTCCTTTTTGCTTTCGCACTTTTCTTTAGTGGAATAATTGATACGCCTTTTTTAAAATGTTATTTTCCATTTACATCAGTAATTCTTTTGACCTTGGTGACATGGGGTCTTTTTAAAATTGATGGAAAATCACTCAAATGCCTAGGCCTTAATTTATCTATGCGAAATGTATCTTTCTTGCCCTTAGGAATATTCATTGGAGCTATAGCATTTATGTTAGCTAAATACTGTAGAGGACTATATACAGGTGAAACATTTGAAATAACAACGTCTAGTATAAATTATAAGGTTTTATTGTATAGTTTATATACTATTTTACCCACAGTTGCTGTAGAAGAGTTTTTGTTTCGAGGGTATGCTTTTAAAAAAATAATTGAAGTTAGTAATGTTGTGATTGCTAATATCCTTTTTGGAACATTATTCATGCTAATTCACATTTTAGATAGTGAAGTAATCCAAAATAAAGGCATGGTCATTTTTTTGCTTATATCTATACCTGTTGGTCATTTACTATTTGCAACGGCACTATTAAAGTCTAAAACATTGTTTTTCCCTATCGGAATTCATTTAGGGAATAATTGGGCTACACATCACTTAATTGCTAATTATAATAATGGAAATAGTATTTTTTATATTCCAGAAACTGTAACTTTTGAGACTTGGACACCATTTATTATAGTTATACTAATTTTTAATGCTACCTTTTTGATCGTAACGTATTTAATTTGGAAATGGAGTGATTTTCACTGGATTAAAAAACAAAAAGAATAGATTTGAAATTAGCCTTTTATTTTGAAATTTTCTAAGCAAAACATTACTTCTAAGAGGCTTTGTGTTTTTGATGGTTTTTTGAAGATGTCAATAGACATGAAAATCAATTTTAAGCGTGATTTTAATCGTTTTAAGCCATTTTTAAGTAATTAACAAATGTTGATAATTATCAGTATAGTTCGTTTAATGTCTTTAAAAAACACATATAATTCTGTATATTTGTAAGTATTGAAAAATGATGCATTAGCGTCATTTTTTTGTGGATAAAATTAAAAAACTAAAAGAATAAATTATATGAGCGAAGCGCCTAAAAAACAAGATTATTCTGCTGATAGTATTCAAGCACTAGAAGGTATGGAGCATGTACGCATGCGACCATCTATGTATATTGGAGATGTTGGCACACGAGGGTTACATCATTTAGTGTATGAGGTTGTAGATAATTCTATTGATGAAGCAATGGCTGGACATTGTGATCGTATAGATGTTACGATTAATGAAGACAATTCAATTACAACTGTAGATAATGGCCGTGGTATTCCTGTTGGATTACATAAAAAGGAAGGTGTATCTGCACTTGAAGTTGTAATGACTAAAATTGGTGCTGGTGGAAAGTTTGATAAAGATTCTTATAAAGTTTCTGGTGGATTACATGGTGTTGGTGTGAGTTGTGTAAACGCATTGTCAGAACATTTAAAAGCTACAGTTTTTAGAGAAGGTAAAGTTTGGGAACAAGAGTATGAACGTGGAAAATCAATGTATCCTGTTAAAGCCGTTGGAGAGTCTGATAAAAATGGTACGATTGTAACTTTTAGTCCAGATAAAACAATCTTTACGCAAACTGTAGAGTATAATTATGAAACCTTGTCTAGTCGTTTACGTGAATTAGCGTATTTAAATAAAGGATTAACGATCTCAATAACAGATAGACGTCATAAAGACGAAAAAGATGAATATGTTTCTGAAATCTTTTATTCTGAAATAGGATTGCCTGAATTTATTCAATATTTGGATGCAACACGAGAACCTTTAATGAAAGATGTGATTGCTTTTGAAGGAGAAAAAAATGGGGTTCCTGTTGAGGTTGCTATGATATACAATACATCATATGCAGAAAATTTGCATTCCTATGTAAATAATATTAATACACATGAAGGGGGAACACATTTATCCGGTTTTCGTCGCGGACTAACACATACACTAAAAAAGTTTGCAGATAATTCTGGAATGTTAGATAAATTAAAGTTTGATATTGCTGGAGACGATTTCCGAGAGGGATTAACAGCAATTATTTCGGTAAAAGTTGCTGAACCACAATTTGAAGGGCAAACAAAAACTAAGCTTGGTAATAGAGAAGTGTCTGCATCTGTAAGTCAAGCTGTATCTGAAATGTTAACCGATTATCTAGAAGAACACCCAGATGATGCAAAAACCATTGTTCAAAAAGTAATTCTTGCTGCTCAAGCACGCCACGCTGCTCAAAAAGCACGTGAAATGGTGCAACGTAAAACTGTAATGAGTATTGGAGGCTTGCCAGGGAAATTAAGTGATTGTTCTGAACAAGATCCTACAAAATGTGAAGTATTCCTTGTTGAGGGAGATTCGGCAGGTGGAACTGCAAAACAAGGTCGTGATCGAATGTTTCAAGCTATTTTACCTTTGAGAGGTAAAATTCTTAATGTTGAAAAAGCGATGCAACATAAGGTTTTTGAAAATGAAGAAATTAAAAATATTTTCACAGCACTTGGAGTAACTATTGGTACAGAAGAAGATAGTAAAGCTTTAAATATTTCAAAATTACGTTATCATAAAGTGGTTATTATGTGTGATGCCGATATTGATGGTAGTCACATTGAAACATTAATTTTAACGTTCTTCTTTAGATATATGAAAGAACTGATAGAGAATGGACATATCTATATCGCAACACCTCCTTTGTATTTAGTAAAAAGAGGTGCAAAAAAACAATATGCTTGGGATGATGATCAACGAAATGAAATTGTATCAAGGTTCGGGGAAGGCTCTAAAATTCAACGCTATAAAGGTCTTGGAGAAATGAATGCTGAACAGCTTTGGGATACTACAATGAATCCAGAGTTTAGAACTTTACGTCAGGTTGTGATAGATAATGGAGCAGAAGCCGATCGTATTTTCTCAATGCTAATGGGAGACGAGGTACCACCTCGTAGAGATTTTATTGAGAAAAATGCCATTTATGCTAATATAGATGCATAAATGAATATATAGATATATTCTATTAAAAGCAATCACATAGTATTTATGTGATTGCTTTTTTTATATTCCATAAATTCATTTTTGTCGTTTAAATGCGTTTTTTTGACGCTGAAACGGTGTGTTTCTATTTTTTTATTACTTTTAAAGCAAACTTAACCTATAGATATAATGAAAAAATTAACAATCCTTTTTGTCTTGCTGTTGTCAATTCAGCAATCTAAATCACAAGAATTAGAAACAATTCTACTAGCAGCAGATGATGCTAGCTTACTTACAGAAAATTACCTGAATCCAGTTATGAAAGGTTTGATGTATAGCATGAATGGAGGTTGGTTTACAACGGCTAAAACTCATAAGAAATTTGGATTTGATATAACTATAAATGCTAATGCGTCTTTTGTTCCCAGTAAAGATGAAATGTTCGCTTTTATACCAAGCGACTATACCTTTTTGTCGCTACCAAATGGAGAAACATCATTACCTACTGTTATGAGTGAAAATGATGGAGAAACAATAGTAGATATTAGCATTCCAAATGACAATGGCACTTTTAAAGTTGCTAGTTTTGATATGCCTGGTGGTATTACAAATGATTTACCTATTAATGCAGTTCCAACGCCAATGGTACAGTTTGGGCTTGGATTGCCATTTAAGACAGATATCAAACTTAGATTTGTACCTAATCTCAATTTTGATGATAACGTTGACGCTAATCTCATAGGTTTTGGATTGCAACATGATATAATGCAATATTTTGGACCATTAGAAAAGTTACCTTTAAGTGTTTCAATATTAGGAGCATTTACTAATATGAAGGTTACTTATAATATAGAAGACGAAAATGCAACCGATAATGTAGCTGTGAATAATGGTAAAGCCGAGTTTAATATGAATACATGGACAATACAAGCAATTGGGTCATTAGATTTTAAGATCATTACTCTTTATGGAAGTCTAGGTTATAATAATGGTAAAACAACAGCTAAAATGAAAGGGGATTATGTCTTGACTTATGATGTAGAAGACACTAATGGAAATGTTATTGGAACTGTGGATGAATCAATTAGTGATCCTATAAATTTAGATTTTGAAGCAAATGGAATGAGAACTACAATAGGAACACGATTAAATATTGGGTTTTTTAAGATTTTTGCAGATTATACATTACAAGAATATAATACAGCATCTGCTGGTATTGCTTTTAGTTTTAGATAAAATAAGGATATCATAAGTTTGTATTAAGCGTAAGATAAAATCTTGCGCTTTTTTCATTAACACTCTAAAAATTCGTAATTTCGCACTCACAATTATCAACACAATTTAAAATAATAAAAAAGAAGAAATGAAAGTAACAGTAGTTGGAGCAGGAGCAGTAGGTGCAAGTTGTGCCGAATATATCGCAATTAAAGATTTTGCTAGTGAAGTTGTTTTATTAGACATTAAAGAAGGTTTTGCTGAAGGTAAAGCTATGGACTTAATGCAAACAGCATCTTTAAATGGTTTTGATACTAAAATTACAGGTGTCACTAACGATTACTCACAAACAGCAAATAGTGATATTTGTGTAATTACTTCTGGGATTCCTCGTAAACCAGGTATGACACGTGAAGAATTGATTGGGATCAATGCTGGAATTGTAAAAATGGTGTCATCTAGTTTAATTGAGCACTCTCCAAATACAATTATTATTGTAGTGAGTAATCCAATGGATACAATGACTTACTTAGTACATAAAACGACCGACTTGCCAAAAAACAGAATTATTGGTATGGGAGGCGCTCTAGATTCTGCACGTTTTAAATATAGATTAGCTCAAGCTTTAGAAGCTCCAATTAGTGATGTTGACGGAATGGTAATTGGTGGACATAGTGATAAAGGTATGGTGCCATTAACTGCGCATGCAACAAGAAACAGTGTTAAAGTTTCTGAGTTTTTATCTGATGATCGTTTAAACCAAGTTAAAGAAGATACTAAGGTTGGTGGAGCGACACTTACCAAATTATTAGGTACATCAGCTTGGTATGCTCCTGGAGCAGCTGTGAGTGGATTGGTGCAAGCTATAGCTTGTGATCAAAAGAAAATGTTCCCTTGCTCTGTGTTATTAGAAGGTGAGTATGGATTAAATGATCTTTGTATTGGTGTTCCTGTAATTTTAGGACGTAATGGTATTGAAAGTATCGTAAAAATCAATTTAAGTGATGCTGAAGAGGCGCACTTAAAAGAAAGTGCTGCAGGTGTTCAAAAAACGAATGGATTGTTAGAATTATAATAACATCATTTTTTTAAATATATTAGAGGCTGTCATAATAATGATAGCCTTTTTTAATACCTTATAACCAATGAAAAATAGTTATTATAGTCTCATTTGTATGTTGCTTTTTTCTTGTGGAAATGTAACACCAAAACATGAATACCGTATTATTTATGAGTTTGAAAACATCGAAAAAGTGTCTGCTAATGACAAACATGGAACAGTTCAAACATTAAATAATAGATTAGATAAAATAGCATCAGACATTGAAGTTAAACTCAATAATAAGCAACAAATTGAAGTGAAGCTTAGTACTGATTTTGAATTAGAACGACTCAATGCGATTATAACCAATAGAGGAAAATTAGAGTTTTGGGAATGCATTAAAATCGATGAGATTGATTATTTTTTTATAGAAGCTAATGCGGTTTTTAAAACAGAAAAGGATACTTTGAATCCGTTTTTTGATTTGATGGAATATAGAGGTTATTATAATGGTGAGCTATTTTCGGTTGCAGTAAAAGATACCAGTTTAATGAGAACCTATCTAAATAAAAAAGAAGTCAAATCTCTGTTAAAAGGAGAATTCAGATATACCAAATTTTTATTTGGTAAGCCAGATATCGATAATAATGTACCTCTATTCGCTGTGAAATCTAATAAAGGGAATAAGGCTTATGTAAATCAAACGCATATCACAAATGCACGTCAAAGTTATAGTCAAACTAATCGACCAACCATAACTATGCAAATGAATTCTCAAGGCGCTAACCGTTGGGAACGCATGACAGAGATAGCCTATCAACAAGGATCTCAAATAGCAATTACTTTAAATGGTATTGTGTATTCTGCACCAAGTGTTTCAGTAGGAGCTATTAAAGGAGGAAATACAGAGCTGTCTGGAGATTTTACTTTAGAAGAGGCTCAAGATCTTGCTTACATTTTAAGCGCTAATAAATCTATCCCTAAACTTAAGTTCGTTAACGCTTCCGCTATAAACGATTAAGAGCAGTATTAGATGCTTTATTTTTTATATATTTGGCGCATGAACTCTAGATGGTACATCAGTACTTTAATTATTCTTCTTACCTTATTAGGTGGCATTGCTAGTAAGCAACATGCTTCTGTACCTAATCAGGAAATTGTATTGCAATTTACTAGTGATGAGGTAACATCTATTGATACTCAAAATACAATTGCTATTGTTAAACAACAATTGCAAACGGCAGGTGTTGAAAATATTCAAGTATTAGAGTTAGAATCTGGACAATTAAAAATTTCTTATTACAGCAATTCTGATGTTGCTAGTATAAAAGCATTACTTTCTAAAGAGAAAGTACTTGATATCGCTTATTCATCACAAGATGGAAATCAAGGTGAATCACCTTCCGAAGATAAATCTATTATTTATAATGTTGATGTTTATGAAATTCAACATGGTGATGATGTTTCAGATTTAGAAGGAAAACTTGCCTTAGAAACAAAAGTAGAAAGCGATAGGTTCTTTAATCCTAATGTGTTTATATCAAAAGATGATATAGACGAAAAGGAACTTAATAGAATTGTAAGTGTAGCTTATAAATTTCATAGCGCTAATGCAATAACATTAGATAATAGGTTACGTGAAATCCCAGAAGTTAGAGCAGGACCTGTTTTTGATGGGATTTGTGATTTGATCTAGATAATTTTCATTCCCATAATACTTCCGTAGAATATATTAAGATATATAAGTCTTAGGTATTCTTTGATAACCTTTATATTAAAGGTTACATAAACAACACACATAAAACATAAAAATAATTGTCAAATGAGTGGTGAATTCTATATTTTCGCACTTTAAAAATTTGACCTAAAAAAACTATAATGCAAAACAAAGGACTAGTAAAGCTTTTTGCAGTGTTATTTGGATTGGTAAGTATTTATCAATTATCATTTACATTCAAAAGCAACCAAATTGACAATACTGCAAAAACATATGCAGAAAGTAAATTCAGTAACCCAGACGATATTAATGAAGCCGAAGTTCGTTATGTAGACTCTCTGTCTAATAAAGAAGCGTATAACATCGGTATTGGAAGCTTTACAGGGAAAGAAGTTAAGGAAAAAGCCATGAATCTTGGTCTTGATCTTAAAGGAGGATTAAATGTAATTCTTCAAATATCTGTAAAAGATATCCTTGTTGGTTTATCTAATAAGAGTAAAGACCCTGCATTTAATAAAGCATTAACTAATGCTGAAGAAATTCAAAAAGACGCTCAAGAGTCGTATTTAGAGTCTTTCTTCCAAGCTTGGGATGCTGTAAAGGGTGACCAAAAATTAGCATCTCCAGATATTTTTGCAAATAGAGATTTAGATGATGTTATTGATATTTCAATGACAGATGCTGATGTAAAAAAGAAATTAGAAGAAAAAGTAGACGAGTCTATCGTTTCTGCTTTTGAAGTATTACGTAAACGTATTGACCAGTTTGGTGTGACATCACCAAACATTCAACGTTTAGGAAATACTGGTCGTGTATTAGTAGAGCTGCCAGGAGTTAAAGATGTAAAACGTGCAACGAAGTTAATTACAACAACTGCGCAATTACAATTTTGGGATGTTGATAACGGGCAAACTTTAGGTAATTTCTTTGCAGTAGCGAATGATGTTCTTAAAGCGAAATTAGGCCTTAACGAAAAAGAAGAAGCTGTTGAAAATCAAGATTCAACTGCGACTACAGGTGATAGTACTATTGATGCTCTATTAGGAGAAACATCTACTGATTCTACAGCAACTAATCAAGTAAATCCAATATTTGATTTATTAGGTCCTCCAAGATCTGGTGGAATGTTAGGTCTTAAATTAGAAGATAAAGAAACATTTCAGGCGTATTTAAAAATGGATGAGGTTAAAGCTAGCCTTCCTGCTGAAGCGCGTTATACAAAGTTTGCTTTTGGGTTACCTTTCTTAGATAAAGATACAGGAGTTGAGTATGTTGATTTATATACGCTTAAAGGTAATAGAGATAATGAACCAGAATTAAGTGGCGGAGTTGTAACAGACGCACGTCAGTCTTACGGGCAAACAAATCAGCCTACTGTAACAATGCAAATGAATGCTAAAGGTTCTAAAATCTGGGAAGAAATGACTGGAAGAGCTGCAGCTCAAGGAAGTCAGATTGCTATTGTTTTAGATGATATTGTGTACTCTGCACCAACAGCTTCTAATGGAGCTATATCTGGTGGGAATACAGAAATTTCTGGTAACTTTTCAGTAGCAGAAGCTGTCGATTTAGCCAACGTATTAAGAGCTGGTAAATTACCTGCTAGAGCAGAGATCGTTCAAGCTGATCAAGTAGGTCCTTCATTAGGAAAAGAAGCTATAGAGAGTGGTTCAAAATCATTTTTAATTGCATTGTCTTTAGTATTACTATGGATGATTCTTTATTATGGTAGAGCAGGTATTTTTGCCGATATCGCTTTATTATTAAACATCTTATTAATTTTTGGAGTGCTTTCAGGATTAGGAGCTGTATTAACGCTTCCTGGTTTAGCAGGTATCGTATTAACTATTGGTATGTCGGTAGATGCCAACGTACTTATCTTTGAACGTATTAAAGAAGAGCTTGGTAAAGGAAAAACACAAAAAGAAGCTGTAAAAGATGGTTTTGCTAATGCATTGTCATCAATTCTAGATGCGAATATTACTACTGGTTTAACAGCACTTATCTTATTTGTGTTTGGAACAGGACCAATTAAAGGTTTTGCAACAACCTTATTAATTGGTATTTTAACCTCTTTATTTACGGCAATATTTATCACGAGATTATTAGTAGATTGGTATGTAAATAGTGGTAAATCTTTAGATTTCTCTACATCGATTACTAAAAATTTATTTAAGAAAAACAAAATTAACTTTATTGGAAAACGTAAAGTCGCTTATGTTGTTTCTGGTATTTTAATTTTAGTAAGTTTAGGCTCTTTATTTACAAATAAATTAGATCAAGGTATTGATTTTGTTGGAGGTAGAACATATCAGATCCGTTTTGTTGATGCTGTTAGTTCAGAGAAAGTAGCTGAAGATTTAACAGCAATATTTAATAGTGTTGAGGTTAAAACAATAGGTACTGCAAATCAACTAAAGATCTCTACGAAGTATAAAGTAGATGAAAATTCTGTTGAGATTGATGAAGAAGTACAAACCATGCTTTTTGATGGTTTAAAACCATATTTACCAGAAGGACTTTCGTATGCAGATTTTTCTGAAGGAAAAGATAACATAGGAAAAGTATTGTCTAGTAAAGTAAGTCCAACAATTGCCGATGATATTAAAAGAGAATCTCTTTTAGCGGTCTTAGGCTCTTTAATTGTTGTATTCTTATATATCTTATTCCGTTTTAAGAAATGGCAATTCTCATTAGGTGCTGTAGCTGCAGTATTCCATGATGTTATTATTGTATTAGGTATTTTCTCATTGTTATACAAATTCATGCCATTTAGTATGGAAATCGACCAAGCGTTCATTGCAGCAATTTTAACCGTTATTGGTTACTCGTTGAATGATACGGTTGTTGTATTTGATAGAATTAGAGAAGTGCTTGCTGAAAAAGCAGGATTTAAAGGTGGTGTAAATATCAACTCAGCGATTAATAGTACATTAAGTAGAACATTAAATACGTCATTAACAACATTAGTGGTGTTATTAGCAATGTTCACTTTTGGTGCAGAATCACTTAGAGGTTTATTATTTGCATTAATTGTAGGTGTTGTAGTTGGTACATACTCTTCGGTATTTATCGCGACACCATTAATGTATGATACCTTAAAAAATAAAGGTATTGCTCCTCCAAAAGAGAATGAGGATAATGACTAATTGTCTTTAACATAAATTTAAAAGCCACTTCAAATGAAGTGGCTTTTTTTATGCTTGACGTTTTATTTTGGAAATAAATTTTTTTTGATTTTTTGTTAAACATTAAATGGTAATTTTATATTTTTTTTAATGATGTTCTTTTTTCTCATGGATTAGTCTAGTCGTTCAACATGATGCGTTTTTAGAATTTAATATGCTAATTGAAGATGTAACAGTTGTAAACGGGGAATACTTGTTTATTGGGGTTGAAGGATTTAGAATAGGAGTAGAAACTAATTTCTAAAGCGATTATAACTATATAATTGCACCTAAAAAAGGTTATGAAATTTCAGCTATAGTATTTTCAAAATAAGGAATTTAAATTACTTCTAGAGAGAGAGTTAGGTCTAAGCATTTTTGATTGGGCCAATCTAACCTATAGTTATAGTGTTCCGTTTAATAATGGAAATTTGAATAATATAAGTAATTATAGAATGAGCTTAAGCTTTAATATAATTTAGTTTTTAGTAAACTCGATTTTATCTCCCTTTTCTAAGTTCCAAGTATCGCTCAGTCCAGCATTAACTTCTAAAACATATTTTGCAGGAGCTTCAGATGGCAGAGAAGTCTCATCCATGGGTATTGCATTTTTTTGAATATTTACAATGCTTTTCTCTTCTGAAATATAAATGATATCTAAAGGGATTTCGGTATTCTTCATATAAAACGAGCGCGGCTCTACATTAGGAAAAATAAAAAGCATTGCACAATTATCTTTCATGCTTTTGCGATACATCAAACCGGTTTGAGTTTCATATGCATTGTCGGCAATTTCAATATCTAATGCTGTTAAAAGCGAATCGGTAATGGCCTTTCTTAATTGGAGTTCACCTTCTTTTTTAAAGGTGACTTTAAATTGTTTTACTTCGGAAGTTTTTTGTTCGTCTTTACATGCTGTAAATTGTAGTGTTATTATTCCGAAGCATAAAAACACTACACCTTTTAGTTGTTGACGATTCATATTAAACCAATTTAGTTTTAGGCTTGTAAACAAACATAAAATAAAGTCCGATCAATATAAAAGGGATGCTTAATAATTGTCCCGTATTAAGAGTTCCAATAGTAAGATATTCTTCACCTTGTGGCTCTTTTACAAATTCTACGAAGAATCTAACAGTCCATAGTAACATTAGGAAAAGTCCAAACAAAAAGCCTTGTTGCTCGCTTTTTTTCGTTTTCCAGTAGAAATACCATAAAATTAAGAACACAAAAATATAACTACCAGCTTCGTATAATTGTGCAGGGTGTCTTGGGACTTGTTCCTCTAAAGGTAATTGCTTGAATGTAATACCAAAATCACTTCCGGTTGGCTTACCAATAATTTCAGAATTAATAAAGTTTCCTAATCTAACAAATACTGCACCAGAAGCTACAGGAATTACTACACGATCTAAAATCCAAAGTACCGATTTTTTTAATACTTTTTTATTGTATAAATACATTGAGATAATCATTGCAATCGCAGCACCATGACTTGCTAGTCCCTGAAACCCTGTGAATTCAAAACCATTTTTAAAACTAAACGGTAAAAATATACTCCAAAAATCTTCAGAAATGAGTTCGCGTTGATAAAAAAGAACATGACCAAGACGTGCGCCAAGCATAATACCTACTACAGAATATATGAACAAAGAATCTAAAGATTCATTAGTTTGATTTTCATTTTTGTAGATACGCTTCATTATGGTTAATCCAAGAATGAAGGCAGTAATCCACATCAAACTATAATAATGTAGCGTAAAGAAACCTAGATCTATTCCCTTAGAAGGATTCCAAACAATATCAAGAGCAAACATAAAATTTTATTTAGTTGGGATAAAGATAATATTTATGTGTAAACTACAAGTGCTGTTAAGATAGTTTTAATCTTCTTTGTCTGGAACAGGATCATAACCGGATTTCCCCCAAGGGTGACAACTAAAAATTCTTTTAACAGCTAATCTGCCGCCTTTTCTAAGGCCATGTTTTTCTAGAGCTTCTTTGGTATAATGCGAACATGTTGGTTGGAATCTACATGTTGCAGGCGTTAAAGGAGAAATTAGGGTTTGATAGACTTTAATTATAAATAAGAAAGGAGCAATCAATAAACGTTTCATGGCTAATTGGTCGTAAAAGTTGTACCATCCTTGCCGTCATTTAATTGAATGCCTTTTGCTGCTAATTCATCACGAATTTTATCAGACATGGCGAAATCTTTATTGGCTCTAGCTTGTTGTCTCAATTCAATTAATAATTCGACAGCTCCAGAAAGTTTATCGGTTCCTGTATCTGCTTTAGTTACGTTAGCTAAACCAAGTACATCAAATGTGAGCTCATACATCGTTTTTTTAAGAAGGGCTAAATCGTCTATTGTTAGTGAGGCATTACCACCTTTAATTTGATTTATATGTTTAGCAGCTTCAAAGAGGTGTGCAATTAAAATTGGTGAATTAAAATCGTCATTCATCGCATCATAACATTTTTGTTTCCATTCAGAAACATTAAATGTAGATGATGAGTCGGCTTTTAAATTTTCTAACAGATTAATGGCATCCATTAAACGGAAGAAGCCTTTTTCACTTGCTAACAATCCATCATCAGTAAGATCTAAAATACTTCGATAAGAGGATTGTGCATTAAAAAAACGAATAACACTTGGAGCATAGGCTTTCGTGAAAAATTTGTTATTTCCTGAAAGTAGTTCATCAGGATTTATAGTGTTTCCAGTCGATTTAGACATGCGTTGCCCATTTAAATTCAGCATATTGGCATGCATCCAGTAATTTACAGGCGCTTGATTTTTAGCAGCTTCACTTTGTGCAATTTCACATTCGTGATGTGGGAATTTTAAATCCATTCCACCACCATGAATATCAAAGTTGTCACCAAGGTATTTAGTACTCATAGCAGTACATTCTAAATGCCAACCAGGAAAACCATCACTCCAGGGCGATGGCCAACGCATAATGTGTTGCTGTTCTGCACGTTTCCAAAGTGCAAAATCTTGTGGATTTTTTTTATCACTTTGACCATCGAGAACACGTGTGTTATGAATTAAATCTTCAAGCTTACGTTTGCTAAGTATTCCGTAGTTCTTAGTTTCATTAAACTTATGTACATCAAAATAAACTGATCCATTTACGACATAAGCAAAACCATTTTCAATAATAGTTTTGATTAATTCTATTTGCTCTATGATATGACCAGTAGCTGTTGGTTCAATACTTGGTGGAAGAAAATTAAAAGTGTTTAAGATGTTGTGAAAGTCTACAGTATAACGCTGCACAACTTCCATGGGTTCTATAGATTCTAAACGCGCTTTTTTTGTAATTTTATCTTCGCCTGCGTCAGCATCGTTTTCTAAATGTCCTGCATCTGTAATATTTCTAACATAACGTACTTTGTAACCTAAATGTTTTAAGTAACGAAATACCATGTCAAAAGACATGAATGTTCTTACATTTCCTAAGTGAACATTACTGTAAACTGTTGGTCCACAAACGTACATTCCAACATAACCATCTTCAATAGGTTTAAAAGCTTCTTTTTTTCCGCTTAGCGTATTATAGATTTGAATCTTTTGCTCTTCGTACAAATGCATGGTATTAGGTGTTTAAAATGCGATGATTAGTTTGAAATGTGTTTCAATAGTCAAATCTAATCTTTTTTATTTTTCTTCGGAAGAATAGAAACTTAAAACGTCGTATCTAATTTTATATAGTCTAAGAATTCTCGTTTTGTTTCTTTTTCTTTGAATTTCCCTCCAAATTCAGAAGTAACAGTGCTACTGTCAACATCTTTAATTCCTCTAGAGTTTACGCAAAGGTGTTTGGCGTCAATAATACAGGCTACATCTTCGGTATCCAAAACTTTTTGTAGCTCTTTCACAATTTGAATAGTAAGACGTTCTTGTACTTGTGGGCGTTTTGCAAAATAATCGACAATACGATTCATTTTGGATAAACCAACAACGGTTCCATTAGAGATATAAGCCACATGAGCTTTTCCAACGATAGGTAAAAGGTGGTGTTCACAAGTTGAATAAACAGTGATGTTTTTTTCAACGAGCATTTCCCCATATTTATACTTGTTATCAAATGTTGAAGCACTTGGTTTTTTGCTTGGATCTAATCCGCCAAAAATTTCGTTCACAAACATTTTTGCTACACGATTTGGTGTGCCATTTAAACTGTCGTCTGTTAAGTCAAGACCCAAAGTTTCCATGATGTGTTTTACATCATCTTTGATACTGTTAATTTTTTCTGAAGATGTCAATTCAAATGCATCATTACGTAATGGTGTTTCAGAAGAAGTTCCTACATGATTATCACCTACTGCATCTATATCTTGAAAGTCTTTATTTATTTTCATTCTTTGTGTTCCGTAATAACGGAAATTCATTTTAATTAAAATACATTTTCCCTTGTTCAAAAGAGATTGCAAAGATAGGCAATAAAAAAAAATGAAAGTAGGGTAGGGATTTTTTAATTTAACATGTTATATGTCTATAATTGGTACCTAAGAAGAAGGTATTCAATTTAACAGTTTATTTATTAAAATTTTCTTAAATTCCGCATCTTTAAATACGTATATAATCATGAATTCAAAATTACTGTTCCCTTTAGTGTTGCTCTGTGCTTTACTTGCAACGCCTTCAATGTTTTCTCAATCAAATAATTCGTCAAGAAAACAAAAAACAGTTGTCTATAATGCCAATGTAAGTAACCCGTTAACAAGCAGTGAATTAGCATTGATTAATGAGGTGTATGGCAATAAAACAAATGAGAATGTTTTAGATAAGCCTCAACGTTTGAAGGATATTAAAAATATTCTACGTAACAGAGTTGAGATAAAAAACATTCCAAATCAAAGTGATCAAAAGCCTTGTACTTTATTATCAGAAGTTCCATTGATGGATTATTATGTTGATAATTTACAACGTGACATCAATTTTAATCCAGAAAATTTTAATCCGTTAAAATATCTTTTCAATTTTTATTCTTACGGATCTCACATGTATAGAGTTGATAATACCAATTACTTTATCATTATCAAATCACAACATAAATAAAATATTAATTATCCATTTATAATTATTAGCTATGAAAAAAGCACTACTCATAATTTTTACGATATTTTCATGTCATACTTATGCACAAGATGTTCTTATGCAAAACGGAACGGTTACTGGTTGCTCAGGAACCTTTTTAGATTCTGGAGGAGCAGGAGGTGCTTATTCAAGTAATGAAAGTTTTATATTAACAATTTGTCCTGATAGTCCAGGGCAATTAGCACAATTAACGTTTACAGAATTTAATACACAGTTAGGTGCTGATGTTATGACCATATATAATGGTGACAGTACAGCAAGTGCTGCATTTGGAACCTTTGATGGTGCTAATAATCCTGGTTTTGTTACAGCAACAGATGATAATGGATCTGGTTGTTTGACTATTGAGTTTGTTTCTGATGGCTCAGGAACGACTACAGGTTGGTCTGCAGATATTTCTTGCTTTACACCATGTCAAACAATTACGTCTCAATTAGATTCTGCTACTCCAACACCTAATGCTGATGGTTACATTAGAGTTTGCCCAGATGAAGAAATTACTTTAACAGGTAGTGGGAATTTTGAATTTGATGGTACAGGAGCAACTTATGAATGGGATTTAGGTGACGGAACACCTTTAATGCCTGGTGAAACAGTAACATTTTCATATTCAACTCCAGGTGTATATATTGTTAATTTAAATGTTAGAGATACCAATACAGATTCTGATCCTTTAGGATGCTCAAATACAAATTTAATCAATCAAGTTATACAAGTTGCAACAGAGCCTGATTTTACAGGAACTCAAGCTGCTAATGATGCATTGTGTTTTGGAGAAACAACGACTATTGATGGTGTTGTAAATCCTGTGCCTTTTGTTAACGATTGTACTCCACCAGTTAGTGGTACTACATTTTTACCAGATGGTTCAGGAGCAGTTTATACAACATGTATTACTGTTGATTGTTTTGAATCTGCTCAATTATTGACAGACCCATCACAACTTCTAGAGATTTGTGTTAACATGGAGCATTCTTATTCAGGAGATTTAGATATTAAGATTATATCTCCTAACGGACAAGAAGCAGACTTGTTTACTCAAGCAGGAGGAGGTACATATTTTGGTGGTGCAAATGATGATGGTTCTAATACACCAGGAATTGGTGCAGATTATTGTTTTTCTATGTCTGCTACGACTTTACTCCAAAATGCTCCTACAATTACTGCGGGAAGTAATCCACCTAATAATTCATGGGCTCCAGGAACATATCTACCAATTGAATCTTTTGCTAGCTTAGTAGGTAGTCCATTAAATGGAGATTGGTGTATTGAAATTGTGGATAATTTATCAATTGATAACGGTTACGTCTTTTCATGGGGATTAAATTTTGATCCAAACATACAGCCACCTGAATTATCATTTACACCTGTAATTGTTTCTGAATCTTGGGATTCAGACCCATCAATAACAAATGTTACAGGGAATACAATTACCGTTGCTCCGGCAACTGCAGGAATTCATTGTTATACGTATAGAGTTGTTGATGATTTTGGATGTGAGTATACTGAAGAAGTATGTATTACTATGGATGAAGAAATTACTGCAGATGTAACTGCTGTAGTTAATCCAATTTGTGAAGGTGACGATGCTGAGTTTTTAATAACAGGTTCACCAAATGCTATTATTAATTATACGATTAATGCTGGTGCCACCCAAACAGTAACACTTGATGCGGGCGGAACAGCTACTGTCACTATAACAGGCCCTATTGTTGTTCAGGTTTTTAATCTTATTGACGCAACTGTTGGTGCTTGTACTGTAACTATTAATGATACAGAAACTATAATTGTAGGTCAGGTATTTGATACTTCGTTTACAATGACTCCAACTTGTGATGGAGGTACAGCAACAATTGCTGGAGATGCTGGAGGTGTTTTTGCTTTCGCTGATCCACAACCAACAGATGGAGCTATAATAGATCCTGTTACCGGAACAATAACGAATGGTGTTTCAAGTACAATATATATAGTAACTTATGAATTTGTCAGTTCATGTAGTCCTGGAGATACTGAAACGGTAACTGTTTTACCATCTCAAGATGCTAGTTTTATATTAACACCAACTTGTGATGGTGCCACTGCAACAATAACAGGAGATCTAGGAGGAACGTTTGCTTTTAACCCTGTTCCAATAGATGGTGCTATTATAGATCTTTTAACAGGAAATATAACTAATGGGAATCAAGGTGTAACATATACGGTAGAGTATTCTGTTGCAGGAGCTTGCCCAGTCAGCTCTACTGAATCAGTAACGGTATTACCATTTGAAGATTCTAGTTTTACATTAGCTTCAACATGTGATGGTGGAATTGCTACAATCACTGGTGATATAGGAGGAACATTTGCATTAGTTCCCGATTTAGGTGATGGTTCCGTAATAGATACTAATACAGGAATAATTACTGGAGGAGTTTCGGGAACAACGTATACTGTAGAATATACAACTTCTGGACCATGTCCAGAAACTACAAGTCAAAATGTTACTGTTTTTCCTTCGGAAGATGCATCATTTACTCTTACACCTAGTTGTACTGGAGCAACGGCTTTAATTACAGGTGATGCTGGAGGCGTTTTTGCTTTCGTTGACCCACAGCCAACAGATGGAGCTACAATAGACTCAATAACTGGAGAAATTATTAATGGCGTTTCGGGTGTATCTTATACTGTAGAATATACAACTTCAGGAAATTGTCCTGCTACAACAGCAATTGTTGTTACAGTTTTCTCATTAGATGATTCAAGTTTTTTAATGTCGCCTACCTGTGATGGAGCAACTGCAACAATAACAGGTCTGCCAGGAGGTGTATTTACCTTTAACCCAGTTCCAACTGATGGAGCAGTAATTGATACAGCAACAGGTATTGTTACAGGAGCACCATTTGAAGCAACTTATACCGTAGAGTATACTACTACTGGAGCATGTCCTACTACTAGTTCTGAAACATTTACTGTGTTTTCTCAACCTATTGTAATCACCCCAACCGCATTAGAGGTTTGTGATGATGGTATAGCAGATGGCCTAACGAGTATAGATTTAACATTGAAGAATGTAGAGATTACGGCTAACAATCCGAGTTATT
>MAAC01019411.1_pt1 | contig 29139 bp, 30 predicted proteins | sample 1115981 | NCBI WGS metagenome assembly MAAC01 (sample SAMN04961126, study PRJNA320927) | seawater metagenome | isolation source: sample BD02T64 sea water enriched with oil for 64 days | place: USA:Gulf of Mexico | collected 2013-07-27
GTGCCTGTTGAATACACAGTGCCGATGCCTTCGGCACAGGTGAAATCAGCGGTGCTTTTGGCGGGCCTTAATGCGCCGGGTCAAACGGTTGTGATTGAAAAAGAAGCAACCCGCGACCACACAGAGCGCATGCTTGAAGGTTTTGGCGCAGAGGTTTCCATTGAGGAAACCAGCGAAGGTCGCCGCATTACGCTGACCGGCCAACCAGAACTGAAACCACAAGTGATTGCTGTGCCGCGCGACCCAAGTTCAGCCGCCTTCCCAACCTGCGCAGCAACGATTGTGCCAGGTTCAGAGGTCTTCGTACCTGGCGTGTCGCAAAACCTGACGCGCAACGGAATTTACACCACATTGGTTGAAATGGGCGCTGATATTACCTTTGAAAATGAACGTCTTGAAGGTGGCGAACCCGTTGCCGACTTGCGGGTGCGTTATGCACAAACGCATGGGATTGAAGTGCCGCCAGCGCGTGCGGCTTCGATGATTGATGAATATCCTGTGCTGTCTGTGGTGGCGGCGCTTTCAACGGGTAAAACTGTGATGCGCGGCGTGAAAGAGCTGCGCGTGAAGGAATGTGACCGTATTGACGCCATGGTGCGTGGACTGCGGGCCTGCGGTGTGACCGTGGAGGAAAGCGAAGATTCAATGATTGTGCACGGCATGGGGGCTGGTGGCGTGCCGGGGGGCGCAACTTGTGAAAGCTTCCTTGATCACCGGATTGCCATGGCTTTCATGGTATTGGGCATGGCGGCGCAAAACCCAGTGTCTGTTGATGATGGCACGCCAATCGCGACGTCTTTCCCGGTATTTGAACCACTGATGACGGGCTTAGGTGCGCAGGTTGAGTGGACACCTACTGCGGGCTGAAGTGATTTTTCCTGAGAGCTTAACCTGACTTGAATAAATTCGTGTCAGGTTTGCTGTCAGGAGGGCACGATGCGGTTTACTATGTTGTTCGCAAGTTTGTTTGCGGTCACGTCTTTTACATATGGTGCGATGATTTTTTGGACCCTGCCGGCTATTTCTGTAGGTGCCGATGGACTGGTGCCGTTTGATTTGCGACCACTGGGCTATTCTTATGAAGAAGCGCATGCTTTTCTATCTGCTCTGACGCCTTCTGCCCGCAGTATTTATCTTGGCCCGCAGCGTCTGCTTGATATGTTGTTTCCGGGATCAATAGCTCTGACACTTTGTTTGGCTTTCAACAGGTTGCAATCAGGTTCTGGGTCCTTGATCGGTATGGGGCTTTCGCTGGGCGGAGCAACGGCTGACTATTTTGAGAATATGGCCGTCGTGAAATTGCTGCAGACCCCTGGGCCACCATCCGTGGTCTTGGTGGGCCAGGCCAATCAATGGGCGGTTTTAAAATCGGTATTGTTGTTCCTAGCACTGGTGCTGCTATTGGTTTTGGCGTCGATCTATGTCAGGCAGTTGTTGCAAGATGTGCGGCGGGTTCGTTCCAAGAATGAGAGGAATCCCAACAGTAATATGCCTATAATGAACAGGCTTTGAATGCTGGTTTGACAGCAGGTCCATGGGGCGATACCTCCGAAGTACGGAGGCAGAAATGACACTTACAGTTGCAGTAGACGGTCCGGCAGCATCGGGCAAAGGCACAATATCCAAAGCGGTTGCCGCATATTTCGGTTTCGCGCATTTAGACACGGGCCTGTTGTACAGGGCGGTCGGAGCGCAGATGCTTTTAGGTCAGGACCCTTTGGTTGCAGCGCAGATGTTGCAAGCTGAGGACATTGATGCAGAGAAATTGCGTAATTCTCAGGTGGCGCAGGCGGCTTCAAAAGTAGCGGCAATTCCTGAGGTACGTGCTGCATTATTGGATTTTCAACGCGCTTTTGCGCGCCGTGCAGGCGGTGCCGTGCTGGATGGACGTGATATTGGGACGGTGATTTGCCCTGATGCTGATGCAAAACTTTATGTCACGGCTTCTGATGAAGTTCGGGCAAAACGCCGTTTCCTTGAGCTTTCGGGCAAAGGTCAAGATGTAACCCAAGAGGGTGTTCTTGAAGATTTGCGGGCGCGTGATAAGCGAGATCGTGAACGGGCGTCGGCCCCATTGAAACCCGCAGATGATGCGGTAATCATCGACACCTCAGATCTAAGCATTGAAGATGCGGTGGCGGTGGCAATTGCCAAGATTGAGGCTAGCCGCGCCGGCTGATCCCGAATTATCCAGTTTTACTAGGTGTTTTGACCCGCTGGTCATAGGCGGCGCGGGCAGTGTCGATATTGGCGAGGTTGTCCAATGCCCAAAGGCCAATGGCCTCAACAGGGTTCCGAAAGGACTGACCCAGATCGGTGAGAGCGTATTCCACCTTTGGTGGAATAGTTGGATATTGGGTGCGACTAACGAGCCCGTCACGTTCCATCTCGCGTAGGGTCAGACTGAGCATGCGTTGAGAGATGCCCAGATTGCGCTTGAGTTCATTGAAGCGCAGCACGCCGTAGCGGGTCAGCGAAATCACAATCAGAACGCTCCATCGATCCCCTACGCGCGAAAGGACTTCGTTGATGCGTGAGCACTCTGGGCATCCGGTGTTTGGGTCAGAACGGGTGGCGGCTGGCATGGTGGTTCCCTTGGTGTGACTGGGTGTCAAAAATGTGCCTTCTTGTGGCGTTTGGTAGTGCTGATTATATCGTCGGTTACAAATCTATACCACCATTGATGTGGTGAGCGAAAGGCCGATGAGATGACGCAGAAGACTTTGAGTGAGATGATGAGCTGGCGTTATGCCACGAAGAAGATGGATCCGGCGAAAGCAGTTTCTGAGGGTGATGTTGCCAAGATTTTGGACGCGGTGCGTATGGCGCCAACCTCATCAGGGACCCAGCCCTTTGAGGTGTTTGTGATCACCAACCCAGAGGTGCGCGGTGAAATCCGGAAAGTGGCTTGGGATCAGGCGCAGATTACGGATGGATCGCATCTGGTCGTGTTTGCGGCTTGGGACAATTACACTGGTGAACGCATTGACGCGGTGACCACGCAAATGGCCGAGGAGCGGGGTGGGGAAAACCCGCTGTTAGCGGCGTATTATGATAACCTCAAGGGTAAGTATTTGCCGCGCGATGCTGATGTGAATTATGAACACGCGGCACGTCAAGCTTATATAGCGTTGGGGTTTGCCCTGATGGCCGCGGCAGAGCTTGGCGTGGATAGCACCCCTATGGAGGGGTTTGATCCGGACGCGGTGGATGCAATTTTAGGCTTGCGTGAAAAGGGGCTTCGTTCGGTTCTGCTGATGCCGCTCGGCAATCGTGATGCACAGGGCGATTGGTTGCTGCCGCTGAAGAAGGTCCGCAAGGGCGCGGATACTTTGTTCCACCGTCTAGATTAATCCGGCTGTGCAATTTTGACTGAGATCGGCGGGCGCTCCATTTTTCGATAGGGGCGCCCGTTTTTCATGAAGGGATCACCAATGGCGGTCATGCCTAAGGTTTCGTAAAACCCGATGGCGGAAACACGCGCGTCGCACCAGAAGCTGGTATTGGGGCCAATCCTTTCCAGCATCTCGGTGATCAATGCACGTCCATAACCCTTGCCCTGTTTGTCGGGCAGGGTCGCAAGTTTGCGCAGTTGCATACCGCCCCTCGCATCAGGAAATAGCGAACCAACACAGACCAGTTCCCCCTGATCATAGACGCCAAGATGCAAGGCATTCTCATCGCCCAGAACTCTGGCGTGCGATAGTGGATGATCTGGCCAGAGAACGCTTTGGCGCAGGGGCAGGGCGGTTTGAATATCAATGGTTCGAATCATAGAATATGCCTTCTTGGAATACTTTGATTAATCCGCTCGCTGGGCCCGAAGACAAGGCGGAAAGGCCTTGTTTTGCGAAGGGTCAAGGCTTGTGTTTCCTGGAAATTGACGGTATAGAGCGCGGGTCGATAAGGCGTTTAAGCCACAAAAACAAAATTTGACGGGCAGGGGCGGGAATACCGTCTCTCTTTGTTTGTGTTTGGTCTGTTTGTTTCAGGCTGCCTGTTGACCAACTGAAACCAAGACCGGCGGAGACAACCGCGCGGCCAGAAAAACGATTGAAAAGGACTCTGAGACCACATGGCTCAAAATATCTCAATGGAAGAATTCGAAGCCCTCCTGCAGGAAAGCTTCGAAATTGACACACCTGAAGAAGGTTCTGTTGTCAAAGGCAAAGTTATCGCGATTGAAGCGGGCCAAGCCATCATCGACGTCGGCTACAAAATGGAAGGCCGCGTAGATCTTAAAGAATTCGCAAACCCAGGTGAAGAAGCTGAAATCGCTGTTGGCGACACTGTAGAAGTGTTCCTGCGCGCTGCTGAAAACGCCCGTGGTGAAGCTGTTATTTCCCGCGAAATGGCACGCCGTGAAGAAGCATGGGATCGCCTCGAGAAAGCATATGCTGACGAAGAGCGCGTTGAAGGTGCTATCTTTGGTCGCGTCAAAGGCGGCTTTACTGTTGACCTCGGCGGCGCAGTTGCGTTCCTGCCAGGTTCACAAGTTGACGTACGCCCAGTGCGTGACGCTGGCCCTCTGATGGGTCTGAAGCAGCCGTTCCAAATTCTGAAAATGGACCGTCGTCGTGGCAACATCGTTGTTTCCCGTCGTGCAATCCTTGAAGAATCACGTGCGGAACAGCGCGCTGAAGTTATCAGCAACCTTACTGAAGGTCAGGCTGTTGACGGTGTTGTTAAGAACATCACTGAATACGGTGCATTCGTTGACCTCGGCGGCGTAGATGGCTTGCTGCACGTCACTGACATGGCATGGCGTCGTGTGAACCACCCATCCGAGATCCTGACAATCGGCGAGACCATTAAGGTCCAGGTTATCAAGATCAACAAAGAAACCCATCGTATCTCTCTCGGCATGAAACAGCTGCAAGATGATCCATGGGATGCGGTTGCCGCGAAATACCCACTGGATTCTGTCCACAAGGGTCGCGTTACCAACATCACCGATTACGGTGCATTTGTTGAACTCGAAGCTGGTGTTGAAGGCCTCGTACACGTTTCTGAAATGTCTTGGACTAAGAAGAACGTACACCCAGGCAAAATCGTGTCTACTTCACAAGAAGTCGAAGTCATGGTTCTGGAAATCGATGGTTCCAAGCGTCGCGTATCCCTTGGTCTGAAACAGACTATGCGCAACCCATGGGAAGTGTTCGCTGAGAACAACCCGGTTGGCAAAGAAGTTGAAGGTGAAGTTAAGAACATCACTGAATTCGGTCTGTTCATCGGTCTTGAGAACGAAATCGACGGTATGGTTCACCTGTCTGACCTGACATGGGAAGGCCGTGGCGAAGATGTGATCGGCGATTACCACAAAGGCGAAATGGTTCAGGCCGTTGTAACCGAAGTGGACATCGAGAAAGAGCGCATCTCTCTCTCCGTTAAAGCATTGGGCGGCGATCCGTTCGCTGAAGTAGCTGACGGCGTGAAACGCGGTTCAATCATCACTGTTGAAGTGACTGCAATCGAAGACGGTGGCGTTGAAGTTGTCTATGAAGGCATGAAATCCTTCATCCGTCGCTCCGACCTGTCCCGTGATCGTGCAGAGCAACGTCCAGAACGCTTCGGCGTTGGCGACAAGCTTGACGTACGTGTAACCAATGTTGATGCGAAAACTCGTCGTTTGGGTCTGTCCATCAAAGCACGTGAGATTGCGGAAGAAAAAGAAGCAGTTGAACAGTACGGTTCTTCTGACTCTGGGGCATCCTTGGGTGATATCCTCGGCGCAGCGCTTAAGTCTGACGAATAATCACCTTCTGAGGTGAATAATGAGTGGCCCTGCCGTTTGGTGGGGCCATTTTATTTTGCGAATCGTTTTTTTAAAGCGGATCAAAAAATGGCGTAATAGGAAGATCTCAATCGGTTTTTCTGGGAAAACGTGTTAAAATCGCTTATCTGGGCGGAGGAATTCAAGTTTTCGAACCTTAGTTATTGCGATTTTTCTTCACAGCCGCGAATATAACCCTGTCCACGAGACGACTTCCATAAGAGCGCGCCTATAAATGCGCCAAATCCAGCCAGGGGAATTTTAGGAATGATCCGTTCGGAACTTGTTCAAGCAATTGCAGATGAAAACCCGCATCTTTACCAGCGGGATGTTGAGCGTATTGTAAATACGGTCTTTGATGAAATAACGGAAGCGATGGCACGTGGTGACCGGGTCGAGCTTCGGGGGTTTGGCGCATTTTCAGTCAAAAAACGTGAAGCCCGAATTGGGCGCAACCCGCGCACCGGTGAATCCGTCGCGGTTGCGGCGAAATATGTCCCGTTTTTCAAAACAGGTAAGTTGTTAAGAGATCGCCTAAACGGAAAGTAAGTCATGCGGTATATTAAGTATGTGTTTCTTGCTGTTCTGGCGCTGCTGTTGCTGACGGTGGCGCTTGCCAATCGTGCACTGGTGACGTTGAACTTGCTTCCCAAGGGCGCAATCGCAGAGTTTCTGGGGGTGGAAAATGCCTCCATTGAGTTGCCACTTTTTGTTGTGGTGGTCGGCAGTATTATCGTCGGGCTTTTGATCGGGTTTATCTGGGAGTGGCTGCGGGAAATGAAATTCCGCGGCTCAGCGCGTCAGGCTGACAAGCTTAAAAAAGAAGTGGATCGTTTGCGCGCTGCTACGCCTGCTGAAAAAGGCGGATCTGGTGACGATGTGCTGGCACTTCTGGACAGCAAAGCTTAAGTTGCTGCCAAAAGGCGGGGCTAGATGACAACCAGTGTAAAGATTTGCGGTCTCAAAACTGCTGAAGATGTGGCCGCTGTCGCCGCAGCAGGGGCCCGCTATGCGGGTCTTGTGTTTTTTGCGAAATCCCCGCGACATCTGGACAACGAACAGGCGCGCGCGCTTGCGCTTGCGCTCCCCAATGGAATTGCCAAGGTTGCGCTTACAGTGAACGCGGATGATGCGACGCTGGATGCGATTACTGCGCAGGTGCCGTTGGATATGTTGCAACTGCATGGTAGCGAATCTGTTGAACGGGTGAAGGAAGTGCGTGCGCGATATGGTCTGCCGGTGATGAAAGCAATTGGCATTGCGGATGAGGAAGACCTCGCACAAATTAGCACCTATACCCAAGTTGCCGATCAGTTGTTGATTGATGCCAAGCCCCCAAAAAACGCCGATCTGCCTGGAGGTAATGGCCTTGCGTTTGACTGGCGTTTGCTGGCCGGGCGCCGCTGGGCCACGCCTTGGATGCTGGCGGGGGGGCTGACCCCCGATAATGTTGCTGAGGCGATCCATTTGACTGGGGCGAAACAGGTTGATGTTTCCTCTGGTGTTGAGAGCGCGCCAGGCGTAAAGAATGCAGTTAAGATTGCGGATTTTGTCACAGCAGCGACAAATCCCGTGCCACGTTTCTGAGGGGAAGACCAATGGATGATCTGTTCAACAGCTTTATGAATGGGCCAGATGAAAACGGCCGTTTTGGTGATTTTGGCGGGCGGTTTGTATCTGAAACCCTGATGCCGCTGATCCTTGAGCTTGAAGAAGAATACGAACGCGCGAAGGTTGATCCTGAATTCCATGCTGAGATGGATGACCTTTGGAAGCATTACGTTGGTCGTCCAAGCCCGCTCTATTATGCGGAACGCATGACGGAAGCCTTGGGTGGTGCAAAGATTTATCTGAAACGAGATGAGTTGAACCACACCGGTGCACATAAGATCAACAACGTTCTGGGTCAGATTCTGCTGGCGCGTCGTATGGGTAAAACCCGGATCATTGCGGAAACCGGTGCTGGCCAACATGGCGTTGCGACTGCGACTGTCTGTGCGCGTTTCGGTCTGGAATGCATCGTTTACATGGGCGCTCATGACGTTGAACGTCAGGCTCCGAATGTGTTCCGCATGAAGCTTTTGGGCGCGAAAGTTGTCCCTGTGACCTCTGGTCGTGGCACGCTGAAGGACGCGATGAACGATGCTCTGCGGGATTGGGTAACCAATGTGCGTGACACATTCTATTGCATCGGTACTGTTGCCGGCCCACATCCATATCCAGCCATGGTGCGTGATTTTCAGGCGATCATTGGTCAAGAAACCAAGGTGCAATTGCAAGAACACGAAGGCGAAGGTCGTTTGCCCGATACTATTATCGCGGCGATTGGTGGTGGCTCTAATGCGATGGGCCTGTTCTTCCCGTTTCTCGACGATGAAAGCGTGAATATCATCGGAGTCGAGGCCGGGGGTAAAGGCGTAAACGAAAAGATGGAGCATTGCGCTTCTTTGACCGGTGGTCGTCCGGGGGTGCTGCACGGCAACCGCACATATTTGCTGCAAGATGATGATGGGCAGATTCTCGAAGGGTTCTCGATCTCTGCCGGGCTTGATTATCCAGGCATTGGCCCGGAACATTCTTGGCTTCATGAAATTGGGCGCGCGAAATACGTGTCGATCACTGATGTCGAGGCGCTTGAGGCCTTCCAATTCTGCTGTACGCAAGAAGGCATTATTCCGGCGCTGGAACCCTCTCACGCGCTCGCACATGTCATGAAAATTGCGCCAACCCTGCCCAAGGATCATATTTTGGTGATGAATATGTGTGGGCGCGGTGACAAGGATATTTTCACCGTGGCGAAAGCGCTTGGCGTGAATATGTCTGACGGTGACTAAAAAAATATTGCGGGAACCACAGTAATGTTTTTGAAAAGGCGCTCTGATGGGGTGCCTTTTCCATTTCTGTGTTGATGTTTTGTTTTCATAGATATCCATGTATCTGTATGTTTCTTAATTAGATGATAGCTTAGTAAAAACTGGGATTGCTATTCTTGATTGTTTCACAAGGTTATTTCCGAATCTGAACATTGCCGTATAATTTCGTACGGCTCAATTTACGATTGGGATACAAAATGAAATTTCAAATCTTCGCGACATCTGCTTTTGCGCTGATAGCTGGTGCTGCTTTTGCGGATGGTGACGGCGTTAGCAAGTCTGACGTTCTTACAAACTATGCCAATACTGCGCATGCAAAATATGAAGACAGTTTGATCACCGCACGTGTGCTGGGCGATGTTATTGATGCTTGGATCGCAGCACGTGTGCCTTATCAGCAGACCGAAGCCTATCGTTTCGGTAATGCTGCAGTGAATGACGGGGAAGGCAAGGTGAACGCTTGGCCACTGGATGAGGGCTGATTGATTATGTTGGCATGGCTTAGGCGGGCCTTCTGCTGAGAACGAGCAGGCGGTTCTCAACGTTGTGGCAAACTCAAAGTTCACGCTACCGACATCACGCCAGAACTGCTCGAAAGCACATTGCATGAAGCGGATGGAATTGAAGCAAACGTTGCAACGGGTTTCCACGCCATCGAATTCCTGCTTTGGGGGCAAGACAACAATGGCACGGGCGCAGGCGATCGCTCTTACACCGATTACACTGCGGGTGATGACTGTACGGGCGGAAACTGTGCCCGCCGCGGTGATTACCTGAAAGCAGTGACTGAATTTCTGATTTCTGACCTTGAATTCATGACCCGCCAATGGGCTGAAAGTGGAGAGGCACGCGGTACAGTTCTGGGAGACAAAAACTCTGGTATCGTTGCGATGCTGACAGACATGGGATCTCTTTCTTATGGTGAACAAGCGGGCGAACGTATGCGTCTTGGGCTGCTGTTGAACGACCCTGAAGAATAGCACGACTGTTTTCTGTCAACACTCACAACAGCCACTATTATGATGGTTCGGGTGTGCAAAACGTTTATCTGAGCGAATATGTCCGCGTGAATAGCGCGTTGGTTTCAGGTGCCTCCCTTGCGGATTTGGTAGCCTATGAAGATGCTGCACTTGATCTGGAAATGCAAAGTAAGCTGGCGACAACAATGCGCGCGCATGGCCGCATCAAGACTACAATAGACGTGGGTTTTGCTTATGACCAGATGCTGGAACAGGGCAACGAAGCTGGTGAGGCGCTTGTCATGGGGGGCGTAAATGGTCTGATCGACCAAACCCGTTCGATTGAACGTGTAACTGCGATCCTTGGCCTAGATAATGTTGCTTTCGAAGGCTTTGATAGCATCGATAATCCAAGCTCTGTATTCGAATAATGGAAGACCGCAGGTACGGGGGAGGTAGGTTTGCGGATGATAGCTTACTGCAGCGCCTGACAGGTCATAATCTGCAGTGGGACAACCAGCTTGTTGCGATTAAGTCATGTGAAGGTATCATGGGGTGGTGTGATGCAATTTATTTACATTTATCTCGCCAAAATCAAAAAAAGGCGCTTGTAGCCATCACAATACTATATTAGATCATCCTCAATTGGCGCGGGATGGAGCAGTCCGGTAGCTCGTCAGGCTCATAACCTGAAGGTCGTAGGTTCAAATCCTACTCCCGCAACCAATAAAATAAGGCCTCTGAGTGTTTATTCACTCGGGGCCTTTTTGTTTGTGTCCGGCTAGTGTCCGGTTTGTGATCCATCTTGTAACTCCCGTTCCTTGCGTGATCTGAGGATATTCAGAACCCACACCACCCTTTTTGACGACTCTTTGCAAGTTCGGCAGGGAGACCATGGTGTTTTCAGCCACAGGAAAATTTTGGAATTCCTGTGTGGTTCAAATTGGTTCAATGTACCAGTTCTGAAATACCTACTGAACAAGGGTGGGGTGCTTAGAGCAGGAAGTGTGAATTTGCGGCGGTTTCCAATTAGGTCCGTTATGCGCAGATAGTGTACTTTGCAAAGTCGCGCGAACGGCCCTTACCGGACTTTGATCGCTTGTTAAAATGTTGCAGCGCGGCTTCCGCAAAGCTGTCATTGGCGAGTGAACACACTTGCCCTTCCAAAATGCGCCCACAACGCTTCGCTAAAGCCGCGCATATCGAATGAGACGGTCTTGAAATCGACCAAGCCTGACCCGATTTAGTATTACAGAGGGGCACCTCAAAAAACTTTGTGAAACTGCATTAAGAAGGAAACTACTTTTGGAATTTGTTGTGCAAAATGCTTTTGAGATCGTTTCAATCCTGATTTCCGCTGGCGCATTGTTCTACGCGGCACTTGCGTTCAGCACGTCAAAGCAAGCGATCAAAGCTACAAGAGAATCAGACATCACTGCGCTGCAAGTTAAAGCGCAGGACGGTATCTCAGATGCGAAGCGTAGTTTCTTATTACTTGAAGAGGCTTGCCTTCTAACGCGACGGGAATGGGATAATCACAAGAGCCAGCACTTTCCTGCATTAGGCAGTAATTTTGGGCGCTCGATGTTTGCAGAACCGGACGAAACGAAACACATCAGCATAATTGAGCGAACAGGATCTAAAGCGCTTAACGAATTACTTGCTTCAATACCCAAGTCTGATGCGTCGGCCTCTTCAGAATTGCATCAATTCATTGCAAGAGCACAGTACGCGTCCGCGCAGATCGAACGGCTTAAATTAGGCCTTGAAGGGCCAAAACCGCTCCGGCACTGACGGCCCAAAGCCACGTTCAGCCCCCATCCAAATGCGGCGTCGCAGCTTTCAACTAGGGCGGAAAGTGCGCATTTTCTGCATTCTAAACCAAGGTCGGCAATGCGCAGTTAATGTACTTTGCAAAATTGGAGTTATCGCGGCTTCATGCCTCAGTGCGGGCACTCCAATGTTTCTCTCAACCATGCAGACAAACTTGCCAACACCCTTGGTTCCAAAGCGTGACCCATATTGTCGAACACGATCAAGCTGGAGTTTTGTATGATTTCATGCGCGCGGTGTGAACTGTGGGTCTCAATGCAGCGATCATGATTGCCTGCGATAATAAGTGAGCAGGCATCTATCTCTGCAAGGTGGGCCTGACGGTCTCCTGCAGTCAGAATTGCTAAAAGCTGGCGTGCGTACCCTCCCGAGGAAAATCCACTGGCGATCATCGTTTGTGCCGCTTTCCTTGCCTCAGTTATTGAAAGCGACGAAGGTGTGCTGCACCAGACCAGATCCTCAGTGAGCCAATCTATCATTTCTGGTTCGGCTTCAAACCCCTTCGATGTTCTGAGAAACCGTTGCAAAGCATCTTTTGGGAACGGAGCCGTTGCCTCACCGGCGGAACTGCAAATCTGTGCAAAACCCGTTACCCGTTGTTTGGCATGAGCTGCGACCAATTGCGCTATCATTCCGCCCATCGAGAACCCAATGATAGCGAAATCTTTAACGCAGAGGTGTTCAAGGCCACGTAAAATATCATCACGCATGTCGAAAAGCGTGTAAGGGGCAGAAGGTTGAATATCATCAGAACAAAGTTTGGAAAAGCTGGTGCTATCATCGTTTGGCCCACAACGCCCTGAAAGGCCCATGTCCCGATTTTCAAAGCAAATCACGCGGAAATCTCGCGCAAGGTTTTCCACAAATTCCGTGGGCCATTCGGAAACCTGCATCCCCAATCCAAGGATTAGGACAATACACGGCGATTTTTCGTCGCCGTGTATTTCTACGTGGATCGGGCAGGAACCTGGGATTAAATCATGTGTTTCCATTGTCTCGCCCACAAAAATTAAAGCCCTAGATGTGTGCGAACAGCGTCAAGACCGTTGCCGCCATCAAGAGTAGTAACTCCATCCAACCATGCTTCTAGATATTCAGGGTTCGCCTTCAAAACACGCGCGCCAGCATCATTTGCATCATCCCCGTCTTCGAGAATGTAGTTCATACCATCGCTTTCGAACGCGATATCAAAAGTCATTTGGGTCAGAAGCTTACCGACATTTTGACATTCTTCGAGATAACCAGATCGCACTTGAGTATGTACTGTAGCGCCACCAAAGTTGGGACCGTAAAAATCATCGCCACCGGTAAGATATTCGATGTCATATTGGGTATTCATCGGGTGTGGTGCCCATGCGAGGAAAACCATCCATTCTTCTCTGCGCGCCTTGCGGCTTAACTGAGCCAACATCCCCTGCTCGGAGCTTTCAACAACTGACCAATCATTAAGGCCAAATGCATCTTGAGCAACAATTCCAAGCATTATGTCATTTGAACCAGCTTCAATGCCGTACATCTCGTGTTCAAATTTCTCGGCGTTCTCCGCTAGGTCTGCGAAATCTGTGACACCTGCATCATAAACATATTTTGGAACCGCAAATGTGAATTTCGCGCCCTCTAGATTCTGGTGAACCGTTTCGATATCGCCAGTGTCGCGGTAACCTTGATAATAGGATTCCATTGCTGGATCCCAATAACCAAGGAACAGATCTAGGTCTTTGCGGATCATTGATTCATAGATCACCGGGATGCCCAGAACGTCGCTCTCTGCGGTATAACCCAAGCCCTCTAAAACTGTGATCGCGACGCCACTCGTCAATGCTAAGTCTGTCCAACCCGGCTCTGCCATACGAACCGTGCTGCAATCTGCGGCGGCCTGTTGGGTTATAAGTGCAAGTACTGATGCCGTCGCAGCGAACAAAGTTTTCCTATTCATCTTGTGTCTCCTCCTAGGGACTTATTAGATTGACCGCAGGGTCAATAAATAGACCGATAGGTTAGATTGACCTTACAGTCAATAAATTATATCCATGGTCAACGGAGGTATCAGCCATGGGACGTAAGAGCATTGTCGAAATACGACGCGAGGAGTTTGCAGCCGCTGCGTTCGAAGTTCTGTCGTTGCACGGTATGCAGGGAACGACATTACAGCGTGTCGCTGACCACACGGGGGCATCAAAAGCCAGTGTGCTGCATTATTTTACGAGCAAACAAAATTTGATAGAAACAGCGCTGCGGCAAGCAAACGCAACACTGCGAAAAGAAGCTATTGTTCTTATGAATTTGTCATCAACGCCCTGGGAAAGATTCTATGGGATTATCGAAGCCAACTTTTCTCCAACCACTTTTAGGCCCGAAGTGGCACACAGCTGGATTTCTATGTGCGCTGAAGTTCCGCACAACCCGCAATTCCAAAGAATTCAAACTGTTATTTACGGCCGACTTCACACCAATCTGTTGTCCGCCCTGATGGGCACTGGGGCCAGTAGAGAGAATGCTGGAAATGGAGCAAATACAGTTAGTTTATTAATCGATGGGCTATGGATGCGATGTGCTCTACAGATTAACGGGGTGACCCGAGAAGAAGCTGCTACCAATATTGAAGCAGTCATTGATAAACTTTTTGGTAACGTCGGCGATAGATTGACTGCCAGAGTAAAGATGGCTGCAATGGCAAACGCTCTTACCGTGAATTTGCAGCAAAGCTAACTTTTGAGGTTTCGTCGCGCAAATCAAAGTCCGCTTTGGACTTATTCCGTCGAAAAGCTCGAATTTTTGTTCAAATTGCCAAAGCTGTAGAATATCCTCCAGAAAACCGAGCCTCTTGAAAATGCTGGTTTCAGATAGAGTATTTCTAAGAACGATGTCCTAGGTTTTCGCCACATTTTTTGAATGCGCGAGTTTTTCAACAAAATGCGCTGGGAGCAGCCTTTAGTCGTAATGGTTGCCAGCGGCGGCTTTGCGCAGATAGTGAACTTTGCAAAGTCGCGTGAACGGCCCTAAGCGGACCTTCGTCAGGCTCCAAGTCAGCTACGGTGCAGCCAGCCGAAACGGCCATTCGCGGTGCCCTGAAATTCGGTTTTCTTCTTGCGGACGGCCTGAAGCAACAAAGGCCTTTAGGTCGAACAGCATCGACCCACAGATGAATTCGGATTCTGAATTTCAGATCATCTTCAGAACCAGTCTATACTTGAATCATCTCCCCAATTCTCTGAAGCCAGGCTGTGATCTCATCGTATCCGCCACATTCTCGTAGACGGGCTACACTCATGCGCCGGGCCGCTTCTCCATTGATCACTTTCTTTGCCCTCGAAGCCTTTCCCTTTTGTTTATCTGGCGAAAGTTCTTCCCATGGGTTTGGAGAATTCGCGGCATGAAGGGCTCGTGCGACGATCATGGGCACATCATCGAAGTCTTGAAAAGATGCTGGTAGCTCCACCACCATGCCGTTTGCTTGATATGCTTCGGCTATGGCTTCAGGGTGAATATAGTTTTCCATTTCGCGCTTGTTCGTGATGTAGGCAGCACACCCATCACGCGCATTGACCGCGGCCGCATGCGCTGCATACTTAGGCTCTTCAGGTGGTGGATTATCGCGATCACATATGTGTATCTCGGGTCTGTTTAAAGCTTGAAGCCGGTCAGCCCACAGCGCCAGGCAACTTCCACCAAGCGGAATAAATATCACCTCACCATTTGCTTCTAAGCTTTCAAGATTTAAAGCGTTTTCGCCAGCTTGAGAAAGCATTTTTGCAATTTCTGCAAGGAACATAATATCATTCGGACCTTCGACTCCAATAAATGCCTTAACGGAGTGATCTGCCAGCACGCCGAGCGATTTGGCTATGTCGCCAGTGAGCGCTGCACTGCCGCTTGCTAGTGCCCTGTTCGGGCCTGCGTCATAAATGAAGCGCAACTGGTTTTCAGGAACAGCACGTGCCAGCATTGGTGTGTGTGTGGTCACCATGACTTGGCGCGCTGGATCAGCAGTGAGCTTCTGAAGCGTTGAAAGCAACAACCTCTGATTGCGTGGGTGTTGGCTCGTTTCGGGCTCCTCGATAGCGTAGATCACCGATGCATTGCTAGTTTCTGCAGCACGCGCTTCCACTTGGGCGCGAAAAAAATTAAGAAGGATAAGCCGCCGAACACCACTACCTCTTTTGTTGAGCGGAATGCCGTTGTCACCAGTGACGCTGGTTTGAAACATCGCTTCCCATTTCTTGGTTTTGACAACGGGATCTAGCGTTGCGGCGAGATCGGCATCCATTTCTGACACTTTTTCAAGGGTCAGTTTGGCAACCTTGTTAACCTCCTCCTTTACACGGTCAGTTATTGCCTCCAATTCGCCCTCAACAGCCTTAACGGCTTGTGCGATTGCGGCGTTCAGCGGGTCTTGAGCCTCTTCATCTTGATCAGTACTGGCGCGGTCAGACTTGAAAAGCCAGAATGTCGGCATGTACTTACTGAGTTCTGCCCACGCTTGCTTTCCAACTTCTTTTTGTAAGTCAACTTCGCTAAGTGCCAGTTGCAAGTCCTTAGCCGCCCCCCATAACGCGGCTCTGAGCTCAGCGTTTACTGTCTTATTCACACCCTCAAGGTCGACACCTAAGTCCTTCGCGCGGGTGATCAGCTCGGCCCTCTTGAGCGTCAGCAAATCGGAAAGGTTCTCAACCGTTGGATGAAGAGCGTTCGCACAGATTTTTGAAACCTTCGGAGAGGATAAAGCTGCATTGTAGGTTTTTGTTATTTCGAGTTTTCCACCTTCATTCAGCAAATGCTCATCTTTCAGGGTCGTCAAATTTTCAGCATCAATAATCAAAGACTCAGGCAAGTCTGAAAACTCGCATGTGATTTTCACATTTCCGGCGTCACCGCCTACAGAAGCATCATTTTGATCCATTTTACTTTGTTCAAAGAAGATTGATAAGGCTTCGAACAAGGCAGATTTTCCGATGTCATTTTTCCCCATTATCGCGGTGAAAGAGTCGACATTAACTTTGAAGGGAGCTTGATAGCACCTAAAGTTTTGGACAGTAAAAGAAACAAGTTTCATAGAAAATTACCTATCAATATCGTCAAAAATTGAGCGTTGGATCGAGAGCTGTTCGGTTGCATTTCCGGGTGCGACTTGAGCTATGCTCTTGCTCTCCGCTGACATCCAGCGAGCGCCGCGATCCTCCTCTTCTTCTTTTCTTTTTTCTTCTTGATGTTCTTGGATAATTTCGACTTCACGTTCGATTGCGGCCTGCGCTTCTAGGTATGTGTCGTCTTTCTCGATGTCCAAGCCGGTGACCTCTTCAAAAATACGAAGTCCTTCCATAACAGTTTCGAAGTTACCTTCTGCGTCCTCATCTAAGTCAGCACCGGAGCTAATGTCCAAAATCCGATCTTCGAATTCTTCTTCGAGAAACATTCGAACTTTAGCGCCCAAGGCGAATATGCTCTTAGCTGGTATTAGACTGACTAGTGCCTCGTCCTCAATAAATGTGAGGTCGAGATTTTCTAGCGCGGCCTCCTCGAGGAGCCTGACTGTTTCATCACGAAAATCATCCGGCAGAAGGCCAAATGGTGCCGCTCTGGCATGTACGTTAAACTTTGGATTAAGCCAGGCATCCCCAGAGTACCACATTTGGCGCGCCAAGATTGAAGGTGCCCTAGACAAAACCTTTTGGAAGACATCATTGTTCGCCCGATCAGCTAGAAACCTGAACAATGAACTGTTGGGGAATATTTCGTCTGGAACAGAAAGCAATCGATCTACCAATACCTCCGATAACTCTTTCGGTATAGTAATTGTATTCCGCACCTTCGGCATTCCAACACAAACGAAGTCAGATAAGATTTTGTTGGCACTCGCACCCCTGAGAAGAGCGCTTAACATTTGGGGTTGTCGATCCAAGATAGTAGTCAGAGCATCTGAGATAGTAGGATGTTCAAACCCCCACAGTTCTTCACCGCCATCGGTCAAAATTTTCCGCAGGAATGATCCTTCCAAAGTCGAAAGAACTTCGCCGATTTGCGGAAATTTGACGCCCGTGGCATTTTCAACAGCCTCCACTGTTTCCTTGTTCGGGGCTGTAGCCGAGAGCTGGCCTAAGTTGGCGAACACCAATATCAGCGCAGCACGCATTTGAGGCTCAAGCTCCTCGATAGTCTCTACAAGATGCTCGTGCGGCTTAGCCATGAAGCTAACCAACGACGCTTCGTTCTTAAAAAGAGTCCTTGTAAACGCTGGATTTCCAAGTCGTTCCGCTATTCCTGGGAGAAAAGCGTGCGTTCTAGCAACTGCTTCAAGATGGGGTTTTACGGTCTTCTTCCATGCTTGGGTTTGATTGCCGAAGTTGATATGATTGTACAAAATTTGAGACTGCTCAGCCCAGCTAAGATTACCGACATCGACTAGAGCATCTTCGTTTGCGAAAGCTTCTAAGTTTCTCTTTCCCAGCTTTGGTGCGGCGGCTTTGTAGATATGACGCCTCGAGGTAAACAAAAACCTGTTTCCAAGCTCGATTGCCGTTCTGACTCTAGAAAACAACGCGCTCCAATCCTGTACAAAATCTTCCCTCAAAACGTTGGAACCGAAGGCATCATCGATCCAGAAGAACCGCCGCTTGTCATGGGTGTTCCAATGAGTTTCAAAATCACGGGGGCTAGTCACTTGGAGAACGGTATGGCTACAATCTTCAGATGCAATTGTAGACAAGATTGCGCCAATCGTGGATTTGCCAGTAGATGGATTGCCTAAGAGCAAAACCGCGCCGTGCTTTTCCAAAGCACGAACAGCTTTGTCGTGTGATGAAGTCGTCACATAGGCCTTAAGTTTGGGTAGCCAGTGTCCGAGCATCGCACGTGTTTGCTCCACAGCGCGTTCATCGATTATCGTAGACAGATCACCAAGACCGTAAACCTGCGGCACCAGAGCCCGAAGGCGAGCACTTGAACGGATTACACTGACCAGCTTCTCTTTGCCCCAGACAAATGGGTTTTTCACTCCTAGTTCTGTTAGCTTTTCTCTTATGTCTTTAGCGATGGGAGCATCGAGTCCCATGTTGGAAACAAAAATGTATGTTTCAGCTTGACCATCTTCGACGAGGCGCTTGATTTTTGGGATTTCAGTGGTCAGGTCGGATAGCTTCATTCGGCGATTTGGATCCGATGCATGTTTGCATTGAACAGTCCCTACTTCCGCCTTACTCGAAGATTTGGAAGAAATGATAAAGGTGGCGTCCTGACCACCGTCATTTGCCTCCCGGTACACGTCTACCGTTCGGTCCAGTTCGGTTTCACAAATATGGGCACATAGGTCCTGAAAGGACTTCCAACCAATTGTATGAAGGGCGAGATCAATGTTCGCTCCTTGAACTTTCGAATTCTGCTGTTGAATTTTCAATTGTCTATATTAACTCGCGAGTTGAAAAATTTTGAGATTCACCTAGTCTGGTAATTTCACTATTCAGGCGGTGCCTCAAATCCATCATTGCAAATCTCGCTTTAGTTGTAGAGTGGCAAATGGATGTGTAAAAAGAAAAATCTACTTGGTGATTGGGTGCAACTAGGCTACGGAGCCCTCATTTACCCAATTATGTAGTAAATCGATCCTGCAAAAAGCTGTGTTGCAGAACTAAACGCAAGATTTTCAAAATCTGAAAGTCGGCTTTGGAGATAGCAGCCAAGTCGGTTCGCAACTGCAGCGAATGACCGCTTCCCGCCCTTGGTGTCAAAACCCAATTTCCGCTTTGGGCTGGGAGTCGACCTTCGCTGCATGGGCGAAACACTGGCCAGATGTAAAAAACAGGCATTCCCGCCCAGACGTCATAACCATCGGCGCGTCTGGACACTAAGGGCGAGAAGTAAACCTTCGTTACAAACCATCCACACTGGCGCGCTCACGTCAGACATAAATCAAGGAATACAAACCTCTTCGATGTTGAGGTTTGCATATATTTTTGCTGCCAATTTAGAATAGCCGAGATGTTCGGAAATTGCTTGCAACGATTTGCTGACCTCTATCGAGCAAAAGCACTGGTCTCCGGGAATCGTCGAAACTCCAATTTGGGCGATGACATATCTTCCTCGTCGTGTTCGGAAGATATCAATTTCGGTCCACCTGCCTGAGTTAGGTCGTTGAGTGTCGACAGAAGCAACAAGCAACCCCTCGAAAACAACAGCAGGTCGCCCGTCTGTCGGTGTGATGCGGACACGTCCGCTTTCGGATGCGCTTTGGCTGGAAAGGTATTCAATTGCGCCGTGTGCTGGTTCGTTGCATATAGCTTGATTTTTCATGTTCAATTCTCCGGTGAGGAATTACGAGTTCAACGAAATAGATCTTTCCGCGAAATCCTCGTCCAGCTGGTGCCACTCACAATTCCGAATACACCGCTTGTGGCAGAGGGGCGGCGCCAGCGCGGTGGAACCATGCAAGAGAGTTCGGCGAGAGCTTCATCAAAATCTTCAATGTACTTCGTCGCTCCCTTTTCTCCAATCTCGTAGCCTTTTGTGCGCTTGAGGCCCGGATGGAAGATGGTGCCATCTGCTGCAACGGGGACAAATATCGGGTTTTCCATCGCGACTTCCTTTTCGTCTCTATGCGTTTTAGTTCCGCTTTGGTCTTGCCAGATGGAGGGGTAATAATGATCTCTGGTTGCCAACCAGTCGGACGCCTCATGTGCGGGGACTAATTTGTTGGAATCTCGATGAAAGAGAGCGCTTTCGCCCGACATCATCGCACGCATTCGACTTGGAGATACACTGCCTAGAAGGGCAAGATCTTCTGGTGATATTGCCTCTAGGTGATCAAGTGCGAACCGGCCCCGCGCCATTCCTGCGACTTGTTCAAGGTCGGTATCGCGAAGGTCGCCCAGCCATATGCTTGGGGGGGCTTCATTAATGAAGTCTAGAGTTTCCTGAACCAGAGTTGTCAGACGCCCCAGCGTTATTTCTGCGCTGTCTTCTTCAGTTGCTTGAAGGTCAATTCCATATCGAGCGAAGGCCATCAAGGCATGCAGTTGTGATCCCATTGGCCACTCAGAATATAAACCAGATTTACTGTCTTCTACAGCAGCCCTCCATTCATCGGCGGTCCACTCGTTTCCGAGATTTTTGGTGATGATGTGCATCGCCGAATTGCCAAGGGGTTCTCCGACGATCTTGCAGATGACGTTTCCCGCTTTTGTGAGGATACCGGCCAAGGTGATAGCTGGGTCTTGTTCGTTTCCATAGATAGCGTGGAAATGGTCAATCCGATCCTCGTAGGTCATATTATGGTCTGACATTTGCTTCTCCAGTTTGAGCACAAAATCTGTTTGCCTGCTCTCTATATGCAGGCACGATCTGTGTGTCAATAGATACGAGCAGGAAAAAAGATCATACGCTCAAGTATGCGAAGCAATGCCCTCAAAGATCACATTGTGATTTTATAAAATGCTCTACCCTAGCCTAGATCAATCGATCTGATTGGCTGGAGTTGCCTTGGTTGTCTCGAGTAATAGAGGTCCATCTCTTGGAGTGCCCCTAACGGAATATACGTCGTGTTTTCGCCGTTGCGGGCTTTTTTATGATCTTTTTGAAATAGCATATCAAAGGACCTCGCCCGTCCCTGCCATGTTGTAACTCCGTCATTCAGGCGTGGCTCAGTACTGTTGAAGAAGTCCCGACACTGATCGTCCATGTGGTAGGTGAGACCCAATCGTGCAGCCGCCCACGACCTGACCGCTCCATATTGGTAGTAGATGGGGTCGCCTTGTGTGGGTTTGAGATACATAGGAGGCACCGGCTTTGGCCCTTCACCTCGGACTCTCCAGTTGTGAAGTGTTGCTGATGTCACATTTAATAAAGCTGCGGCTTGCGGTGACGACAGCAACCACCAAGGGGGGATCAGCGGCCAATTGGCGGGTTCTTTGAACAGATTGGCTCCAGAATTTTTACTCATATTATACCTCAATTATTTGACAAATGTTAGCTGTGGCAAGGTGAATGGAGGGTTTGTGTAGGCTGTGTAGCCTCTGTAACTAACTTATCTATTATACTTTTGATTTCAGAAAGTTAGGTAAGAAGACTACACATCCTACACTAAGTTATAATTGCCGCAGCAGCAGGCCTATACCGGGCCACTCCTGACCTTTGCTGGTACGCTTTTGCTGGATTCCGGTCCGCTTAGTGATTTCCTGTTTGAAAATTGGCCGGGTCATCGGTTTGGTCCCATAGTCTCCCGACCACCTCTGATAGTTCAGGTACAAAGAACTCGCAGGAATAACTGCATCTGGCTCCAAACTGCACTTGTCGTCCAAAAAGGTTTGGATGAGATCGGACGATTCAACGTATTTTCCCACCTCGGCAAGTATCACTTCGGGGATGCAAAGGCCGTGCGCCTGATAGGCTGAGAGGCCTTCAAGCAACCGATTGAAAATCCCGCTGGTTTCCGCTTTGAGTTTGGCTGGCAGGTCCGGGTCGCGCTGGCTTCCAGACACGACATTCCTAAATGGCACCATGATAAGGCGACGAGCCAAAGCCTTATCACCTCCGTCAATAACCGGAAGAGCATTTGTCGTCATGAACATGACGAATTGGGGTATAAATTCGAAGTACTCTTTATATAGAGCCCGTACGGTGATAGCTTCGCCGCCTGTGATACGTTTAACCAAAGCGCTATCTAGGATCTCGCCCGTCGAAAGCTCGGATGTTGCAACCATCCGCGCTCCTTTGAGGCGGGCGAGATCATCCCTCACCCCAGGGTTCCGCTGCTTTATGAACGAACTGGGTTCCACATTTGTTGAATAGTTCCCGAAAACATTGGCGAAAACGTCGACCAAGGTCGATTTCCCGTTGCTGCCAGGGCCATGAAAGATCGTGAAAATCTGTTCCTTGGGGTTTCCCAAGAGAGCATAGCCAAAAAGACGAAGGGCGAATTCACCGAGTTCTTCTGGCAAAGTGGCTGAGAGAAACTTGTCAAAATTTGGACAGGTTGCCTCGGGGTCATAATCCACATCGGCCAGCTTTGTGATGTTGTCGCCTGGTGAATGGGGGCGAAGCGAGAGATCTGAAAGGCACAGTGTACCATTCCGCAGATTGATCTCTGCACCTTGCTGGTCGAAATCTTGAAAATCTCGAAAGATCGTGGGGTCAGTTGAAACCAGCTCGAAGACTTTTTTGATCTTAGTGGCCGTGCGAAGTGTTCGCGCCAGTTTAATAACCTCTATGTCTCCTCCAGCAACCGCGGTCTGGTAGAACTGTTCAAGGCGTGTTTTGATCTGCTCCTTCGCATGCGCACCCTCCGGGTCGTTGGCCCAGCGTTTGCCATCAAAGCGTAGCCACCCAGTAGCTGGCGTTCGACAAGATGTTTCCGCTACGACAGGGGCCAAGAACTTCGCTAGTGGCCCGTCATCATATTCAACCTGTGTGCGGGCCGGATAATTCGAAATACTATGCGCAATGGCGTCAACCTCGTCCTCCCGTAGAGGAGCGGCACCCATTTGGTTGATGGTTGAAAGAGCTATTTGGAGCTGGGATTCACTCAGTCCGTGTTTGCTACGGAAGTAGCCAGCAATGCTCGCCAAATCATTATTTCGAGACCCTTCCGGGAGAAAGGCGCCAGGCGCCCTATTTCGGTTAGCAGGAGAGACCTTCTTCATGACCAGTTGATCAACGAGGCTGGCCGGTGCTTTGGGGAGTGTCTTAAACATGGGCATTGATCCATTCATAGTTGTTGCCTGAAATGTGGGTAGAGGGGGGGGCAATGACGTATCCACCGTTCGCACGTACATCGATGTTCTTGCCGAGTTTTCCGGTATTCCCCGAAATTTCCATGTCAGGCATTTGGAAGTAGATGTGCATGCCACCACTACCCGTCCGAACGACGGCATCGCGGGGCAGTGCCCCTACTTGGCTTTCTAGGGTTTGGAGGGAGATTTCTCCTTCCTTTTCGGGACCAACGTCAATGTCGACAACAATTACGCCAGAAGCTGATCCGGTCGCGATCCCGACATTGGCGAATGGCCATTGGCTCCACCACTCGCGAATGATGTCAGGGTCCGTACTGGCGATCTTGAAGCCACCACTTGTGAGTGGGTGTTTTCCTGGGGACCGGCATTCCTGGTCACGACAAGTGCAGCATCCATTTTCAACGCCGTGTGCAGGGAACACTGCCCAACCTTGGTTCGCGTAGCGTAGGGCATAGTCGAGAGTGGTCATGCGACACCTCCCACAAATTTTTTGATTGGCTGTGTCTCGTTGGCTTCCAGCCAATTGTTGATGGCGGCTTGCCTGTAGAGGACCTTTCGGCCAACTTTACAGCGCGGGGGACCGACGCGCAGGGCGTGCCACCGATTTAGGGTGCGAAGAGATACGCCGATTTGCGCAGCTACGTCTCCGGGTGATAGGTTGTTGTCAGTAGATTGCATCCAACTTTTCCTTGTTGTGTGTTGTTCGGATTGAAGTTGGATAGCGATTCGGGGACTCCCTGTCATCTTTGACTTCGGGAAATAGATTTCCGGAAATCATATTAATCAATGGCTTACGCGAAATATTTCTGAAAATTAATTTCAGTTAGCCTTCGACGCCTGAGCTGAAAAGCTGTTGGCGGCGTTTCGAAGTGGGTCGTCCATCAGATGGGCATAGCGCATAGTTGTCTGGTGTTGAGAATGCCCCAACAGCTTGCCGATCGTCTCCAATGTTTCGCCGCTTGATACCAAAATGGACGCAAATGAGTGCCGCAGATCATGAACACGCAGATCCGGTATTCCGACTTCGGCTCTCAGCCACCGCCACGGCCGGTTTAGGTCAGGCATGTGTGTTCCCTTCGATGTCGGGAACAAAAAATTACCTTCGGTCACATCGTGCATGCCTCGCAGCAGAAGTAGGGCTTCTGTGGACAGTGGAACCCTTTTCGGTTTCCTGTCTTTGCTCTTGTGAGGAGGTCGATTCCAGATCCCTTGTTCCAGATCTAGGTCCTGCCACTCCAATCCGAGAACTTCTCCACGTCTGGCGCCTGTCAGGATTAGCATTCGGATCGCGTTTGCTGCCTTTTGGTTTGGCATCTTGTCCAAAGCAGTGAAAACCCGTTCATATTGATCGAGGGTAAGATATTTTTCGCGAGAATGTTCCGCATTACGGCGAAAACCATCTGCTGGGTTTTTCTTGATCCATTCCCACCTGATCGACAGATTGAGCGCCTTTCTCAGCACCTCAAGCACACGATTTGCGCGGGTAGGTGTCTTTTCACTGATTTTTGCGTGCAGGCGGTCTATCTGACGGCTATTCAGCTCCCTGACAGCAACGGTGGCAAGGTTTGGAAGAATGTAATTGATCCACATGCCCCTCTGATCAGTTTGACTCCTTGGCGACAACGTCGGGAAATGAATCTTTTCATACTCTGTCCAGAGGTCGGCAACTGTCGGGGCTTCGCGGCGCTCAATTCTCTCGTCTAGAGGGTCGATCCCCTGGTCAATGAGGCGTCGTAGCTCCTTGGCCTTCTCACGAGCTGCAGCCGCTGTCCAAGCGGGAGACTTCCCTATCGTGAAGCGACGTTCACGCTTGTTAATGTGATAGTTGAGAATGAACGATTTGGTGCCTGCTTTTGTGACACGCAATCCAAATCCGGCGTGCTCGCCATCATAATGGATTTTCTGGTTGGCTTCGGGTGTGGTGACTTTCCTTACAAAAGTCTCGTTGATCTTTGGCATGTTGTGTCCGTGCTGTGTCCGGCAAAAAGAGGGAAGTAGATGGCATAGCGTGACTCTTTGTGTCAAAGAGAATGCGTTCAATTTCCCGAAATCAAAGGGAAATTCGCCGTTTTACTCAGGTTTTGACGTGTTTAGCACGCAGGCTCATAACCTGAAGGTCGTAGGTTCAAATCCTACTCCCGCAACCAATTATACTGTTTTAAAACAGAAGCTTAAAGGCCACCCTCGGGTGGCCTTTTGCTTTTCTGAAATGGCTGTGGAAGCACTGTGGAAGCAGCAGGAACGGAATTGCGCCGTTGCATTTATGTCTCGGGGTGATTCTAGGGAAATTACACTGACGGCCTCAATCGGCCGTTGGTGGACGTTTGGTCCCTAGCCGAATTCAGTCTTTCTATTTGACGACGCAGCAATTTTAGGCAGCCAATCAGCGTGTCGGTCACATGCCTCTTATCGCTTATCACCGCAGCGGTACGACTTTCGACGTTCCACGAATGCTACGTCACTTTCATTGCGCACATTAATCATGGTTGATGGGATCCAGACACGTTTTCCATTTGGTAGGACTCGTTCATGAACCCGACGCAAATGAGGGATCCGGCTTGCATGCGCTAAGACAACGCTGGTCAACTAAAAGCGGCCATTCCTGATGAGCCCGCCGTTTGCTGTTATCTCAAACACTCGCTTGCTAAGGCGTAACGCACCCATGAGATCGATAAGGTCGATATGGGCCATGTGGTCGCTAGGTTTTGGATACGATTCAACCTCAACGCTAACGCCACTCGGCCTCTTGTCCTCGAAACGTCCAGATAATCTATTGAGCTTTTCGGCGACAGATATGGGCAGTCACGAAGTCAACCGAAAAATCCAAAGGAACTACGACGAAGACGCTTACAAATGGCGCCATCTGGTTGAGAAGTACTTCGCCAAAATCAAGGAGTTCCGAGGTCTAGCAACGCGTTATGAAAAAACAGACAGCAGCTATACGGCAAACTGGAACCTCGTTGCTGCACTCGTAGCATCAAAGTGGTTATCCACAGGCCCTACATGACTTATATAGATCACCGTACGTGAGGCGCGAGCCGCCTTTCGCCTTTTACAGTCGAGGGTGAGTAATTGTCCGCACTGCGGCACTTATGGCGCCACGAACCATATTTACCAATGGAAAACGCGGCGGAAATGTTCGGTCGTGATAGTGCAGTAAAATAATTTTGTTAGAGTCATCCATGATCTTTGCAGCGCCCTTGTGAAAACGGTCTTCTCGGAATATGCGGATGCGGCCCTTCGCCTCGGTCTTATGTGCTTCAATAATTGCATGAAGATTTCGGCATATGCGGAAGTAATCATTCCGCAGGTCTTCGGGATCCATGGTATAGGCGTCCATGAGGGCTTCGTATATTATCTGACTGCCCGGTTTGGCTCCTATAAAGCCTTGAAATATCATATCGGCAGCATGGTGCGAACTTACTGAAAAAAAGTCACATCCGACTGAAATTTCATCAAGAGGCACGAGGGGCATCGCGTCAGAGTCGATAAAGACACCGCCCTCTATGAATAGGTAGTAGTACCTGAAAAGATCGGCCTTGTGAGCGCCTGTCGGCATCTGGTTGAATCGTTTCAAGATCAGTGGAAATTCGTCAAGGGCGTTGTTCTGAAAATAGTCCGCAACCTCCGCATCCGTATAGTGCGAATATTTCCAGTCCGTGCCGCAAAGATTTTTGAGTTGCCGGGTGACATGCTTGGGCTGGCGGTCTTTGGAGGTTTGCAAAATTTTTTTTGCGATCAATTTTTAATCCTTTGTTCTTATCTGTCAGCGTCCAATCAACCTAATTTGGACGAAGATGCTTGTGCATAATATTTTTGATCAGGCTTTGGCGTCTCGTTTGCTTGAATAGCCCCTAGTCGTCTAGACGACTTACGGCTTCACTTTTTGCTGCACTTCAAATTCAACAGATGACAGCATCCCGTGGTAATCTCCCCATTCTTAACTGGGTCCGCTTGCAGAATTACGCGGCTAGCTTCGACATCATAGCGGGTGTGATCCCAGCACTGCCCATGTTGGGGCGGTCATTGTTGTATGTCCATAGCCATTCTGTGGCTCGATTTTGTGCCTTCCCGTTGGCTGACGGGTAAATGGCACATTCACCGAGAGGCTCAATAGTTCCAAAGATGTTTTGATCCAACCACTTATCGTGAGCTGTGCGGTTGTAACGCTCGATATATGCGTTCTGTTGAGGTTTTCCGGGCTGAATGTATTGGATGTGAACGCCCATTTTCTCAGCCCACGCCATTAGATTGCCACTGACGTATTCTGGGCCGTTGTCGGCTCGAATAATCTGCGGCTTACCTCGCCATTCTATGATGCGGTTCAAGCTGCGAACCACCCGCTCGGCAGGCAGCGAGAAGTCCACTTCAATGCCTAATCCTTCACGGTTAAAGTCATCCAGCATGTTTAGGGCCCTGATAGAGCGACCATCTGCAAGCTGATCGGCCATAAAATCCATCGATCCCCTTGCGTAGCAACGCATGCTTGCATGCGTGAGAGCGGAGTGTGATTGGCTGCATCAGGCGGGCGTGCTTGGGCAGATCGCTACACGCCAGCTGCTCAAGCTCAAGGAACTGGCTTTCAATGAACTCTTCCATTGGCTTTCCAGTTCGTTTAGTGTCGTTTCGCAGTCGAATCCCGGCGACACCGTTCCGCTCGTAAACCCCACCGCCCCGGATGGTTGGGCTGTATGTAACCTATCAAACGTAACACGTGCTCACGGTCCCCTTTCCGGCGTTACGAATACATAGCGGTCCTTGTCGTCTAGCAAGTGGCGTGCTGTGCGGTCGGGTTCAGATATCGCGCGGGCCTCAAATTCTCCGGCTGTTTTGTGGAAAAACCCCGGCAGGTCATCACTGAAACTGGTAACGCCCCATTGCCTTAGCTAAGCGCTCTTCGATAGGTTTCGGATGCGCGCTTGACATGCTTCTAAGGATGGCTGTGTGACGTTTGATGAACGGAGCAACCTCTTCTGAAGTGATATCCCCCTCAGCGGCAGCGCGGGATACCAACAACCCCAGAATTTGCATATCGAGCATGTGCTTGTGCGCCTCGCGGTTTGCCGTCTTCACATCTTCAGGCACAACGCCGGACCGCATGCTTCGTAAATCCTTGGCCATGACGTCTTCTACCACCTGCCAAATGGCGTGCTTGGGCCAACGGGACCGATTGCTATCGCTATTTGGTTCACAATAGCGGACCTTCTCGAAAAACGCTGCATAGGCATCCCCGACCATTGCATCTAGATCGAACCAACTGCGTATTCCCCAGCGGTTGCGCAGCTGCTTACTGCCCATGCGAAGTTCAAAGCGCCAAATTAGGCTTTGGTCGTGGTCAGTGAAATCGAGAGGCGGCTTGCCCTGCTTGTCCCGTGCTGCGTTCCAAATCTTAAACCATCCCAATTTGTTGGTTTCAATTACCTGCACGCGTTTGTCATAGATGGCCAACTGACGCGCGCTGACGGCTCCGGCACGTAGCCCTGTAACCCGTGCGCCTGTGCAATGGGTGACGGTCACCCCAGCCCCCGCATATTCTTCCATCCGCGTTCCCGGGGGTACCACCAGCGCCTCACGATCAGGCGCAAACCACGGAGCGAGTATATCAACCGCAAAATCGACCCGAGAGACACGTAGCTGCGTATCCACGTAAGGTATCTCCAAAGCAGTCATGCAGCTTTCAAAATGATCCTGTGCCGCCTGAAGGCCCCCTGTGGCAAGCAGAAAGGCTGCAAAGTCTACCGTCACACCCGGATTATTGGCGGGGCGGTTCTCAGGGTCGAGAAAATACCATTCTGCGCCATATGTGCCAGTGGTTACGGAAAACGCGGATCCGCCAGTTCTGCGCACCGCAAACGATACACCACCGATGTCTACGACGGTATTTCGATTTGTCTTCACGGCTTCCGCTTTGGCCTCTGCGAGGTGGGATCGCAGTTCCGGTGGTATGTCCGTCTCGATGGTAAACTTCAGACCATCAAACCCAC